>WLWD01002191.1_pt1 | contig 70173 bp, 43 predicted proteins | sample 6712731 | NCBI WGS metagenome assembly WLWD01 (sample SAMN12718690, study PRJNA576275) | sponge metagenome | isolation source: marine sponge | host: Mycale hentscheli | place: New Zealand: South Island, Marlborough, Capsize Point | collected 2014-11-01 | reverse complement strand
TAGCACCTAGGGTTCACACCTTTGATGCTTCATTATAAAAAATTATCGAGGGTTTGAAATTTTGTGATAATTAAAATTAGAAGCAGACAGAAAAAAATAGAAACTGTCCCAATCATATCATTAACAATCTGTGTGATTGAAAGAGTTTGCATATGAGGAGTTATGTGGTTTTATATGGCTCATCAATTTTGATTAGTGATTTATTTATCAATTATCTACCTAATTTAAAACACTTACTTTACAGTTTTAGAATTACTGATCCTACAATCAAAAGAGAACGGATTATGATTATACAACTGAGAGCTACTTTATGAGGAAAATGAGTGCAATCATTATACATAGAATAGGTACACAACAAGAATTATACATTACATAGTTACATAATCATAAAAGGCTGATATCAGTTAATTTGATGCCTTTACACATTTAAATTAATTATAGCAGTAGGAATGTCTGGTGTTTATATCAACATTACACATTGTTTAATTTATTGTAATTCTTAATTTGTACTAAAGTAGTTGTCATATTGAATACTAAAGAGAGTGCAGCATTATACCATTATGTGGAAGCATTCACTAGCTTTTGAGATGACATACTAACTACTTCTCTAAGAGTTTAGATTTGCATGTCTGCCTCATACTAGGGATGCCTCATACTAGGGATGCCACACATTGCTGTTGCTATGGATCAAGTGATAAGTTCTAAGTCTTTATGAATTCATCACACTCAAATTTAGCTATAAATATGATTATAATTCACGTGGCTAGAGATGTCATGAATACAATTAGTGTGCTTGAAATGTTTTGTCTGCAGGTGTTCTTCAAATATTCAAAAAAAATCTTGATAAGGAGGTGTGAATTTATGTTCTGTGAGAGAGTCAGAGTCTACCTCACACAACATGAAGATATTCAACATGTCAACAAAAATTACAGCGTACAAACATAGCCAAGCCCACACACACACACACACACACGAACACACACATATCTGAGCATAGTTTTTCCAGCATGTCTTGTTTTAATGCAACATTTTTCAGCACGATAGAGTATCGTAATATTCACAACTGGTATACTAAAAGCATATTCACATCACAATGCAGTATATAAGGCAAGCTCAAATACTGAGAGATACATACTTATTCTAAGATGGCAGAAAGACAAGTTGGTTACTACTATTGCTCTACATGCAACAGGGAATACTTACATCCGTGGGATAACAGCTATCATAAAGATCACAAAACGTATGAAACTGGACAAGCTGAGCATCTTGCCTTAAAATTACACATATTGAGTGAAACAACAAAGTTACTAGAAATGACAAGGATATTACTTAAACAAGAAAGATTGCATATAAAGACTGTGGAGAAATCTTTCAAGGAAATAACACTTGCAGCATCCAAATCAATTGAATTACATAAATCAAAACCAGAATACACAAGGATAGGCTCTTGGAATTTGGAGAACTTGTCAAATACACACGATGACCGAATAAAGAGCATATGCAAAACTATTTTATATCACCAATTTAATATTATAGCACTACAGGAAGTTTGTGCTGTAAGAGTATTAGACACAATAAAAAAAATACTGAATGAAAGATCACAAGAAGGGTGGGATTACTTGAATGCTGAAAGGACTGGTAAAGAAGTTCCTGCCATTTTCTTCAAAACTATTTTACGTAGGAACGGTGCAGTATTGCCATTGGAGAATAATACACACAGAAGACAACCATTTTCATGCAGATTAAACTTAACTGAAAGGAAACAACTGGTAATAATCAGTGTTCACTTAGCATATCGTCCCAGGGACTTGAATGAGAAGGAGGTAAATGATTTAAAAGATGTCCTACAACCCCATTTGGAGGACAGATATGTCATTCTGTTGGGAGATTTTAATACTGGCTGCAGAGAAATTAAAACAGCTTTTAAATTATTTGATGGAGAAACAAAACGAAAGTATTCAGTAGAGCCTGTTATCTCTGATGCGACTAATGTAGCCGGTACTCACACATATGATAATGTGATATTGTCCACTGCAGCTAGTAACAGACTAAAACGCAGTCTTGTTGGTTGCATTGTACCAGAAGGTGATATGACTCCTAGACAAGTTTCTAATCATTTGCCTATATATGTAGATCTTGATATTTAATGTTTGTATATTATTTTATAACTTTTTTAAGTGCTATTTTCTTTGAACATTTTAAAATCTTTTTTTTTTGCAATTTTTCTCATTTGTAAATTAAACTAACTATAATAAAAAAAGGAAAATAAAAATAACACAAGAATAAAATTATGAAAAATTCTGTATTTCACAAATGAAATACCTGATATATATATATATTTAGTCACTAGCTCCAAAATTTTTCAATTAAGCGGTAGGTTCTTGATTTTTCACAGACACTTAAACTCGCCGAAATCATTGGCGGGGTCCTTCCTGTTGGCATTTATTATCCTCCTCTGTGGCATTTAGAACCCTAGCTTGTGACATTTAGTACCCTAGCTCACTCCACCTTCTCTATTGTAGCTACTTGACATTTCTGACACATTTGTATAATATTCAAAATTTTAGGGATATAACAAAGAAATATTTTTATTTTTTAAATACTGATAGTAAAATAAAGTGATGAGCATCTACAACTGATTAAATAAGTTACAACAGCTAATGACATTCGAAATTCGGAGAACTGACTGTCCTTTAAAAAGTCAATGGACGGTCTCCCTTCAATCCTGATGTATCGTTGTATGCCAGCCACAAGATGAAGAAGTGAATTTGGAGGAAATTCCTCTCCGTTTTGTTTTCTTACTTGGGTAGATATTTCTTTCAGGGGTGTAACTTCCGAGGTAACTTCTTCTCCGCTCAGTAGAAATGTGTGCACACCATTGTTGCCATACATTGACACAGTATTTTTTGTCAGCCATGGTCTTAGAAGGTATAGCACTAAGCTTGGCCTTCATAACCTTATCCTCGTTTTTCCTGGGAGCAAATGTTCTCTTTTGTCGCTTTGTTGGAGGCTCCAAGTTATAGCCGTGAACAGAATGTTCCGTGAGTTGCTCTTGCTGAATAGCTGGGTCTACTTGACCAGTAACTAAGATTTGTTCGCTATCAGACGTTTCCTCGTTTAAAAGGTCCATAATTTCTGGTAATAAAAAGTCCAGGAATTAGTCCATATTGTCTTCCATTAATCAAGTTAGCCTGAGAAGTGGTGGAACGGCTGTATCACCTAGCTAGCTTCTTCTTTTTTTTAGTGACTAAATCAGTTAGACAGAGGCACCAAGGAAACTACCGGATTTAGGAAACGCCTCAGGCCCCTAGTAGCACCCTCGCTTCGCTCGGGATGCTACAGCTCAGGGCCTTCGGGATTCCTAAATCCGGTAGTTTCCTCGGTGCCTCTGTCTAACTTATATATATTTGTCAGCCTCAATGGTAACTATTTTCCGAGAGTTGGTAGTTGTCATGAACATGTGTGCAGGTGATATAGTCACAGATCACAAAGGATAACCGGTTTAGTTTAATGCATGTTACAGACCATTTTCAAACTACAAGCCCATTTTAAAATGGTCTGGACCATTTTAAAACAGGCCAAAGAGCACACATGTTTGTTGAATCCAGTTCCCACAAATTGTAAGAGGGGAACATATGGGGTAATTAGGAAATCTCTGGGAGAAAACGTCATAGAAGTATAAAAAAACCTAAAAAACAGTAAATAAAATTTTCAACGATAAAGATGTTTTTAGTGGTTCCAAAGTTTCAAATGCAAGCCTAGCTAAAGTCAAATTCGTGTGTGGAAACACGTTCATGTCAAGCCTAAATGCTGCCTAATTAACCACATCTTACATGCATTTGCATCCTTTACATCTTGCTGCATCATATAGCAGTGTTTCATTTACTAGTGACTGAGATTTGTAAAGAACTATGAATAATTCAGTCATTCTCGGCTGAAATAATTATAATAATAGCAAATTCTTATGGGGCCCAAGGACATAGACATCGAGGCAGGTTTCTGTTCTTAGTAGTTCTTGTTGTTGTTTTTCTGATGGAAGTGAGCCAGAAAAGAATGACTTCAGATGATTCTACTAATATGACACTTACAGTAAAAAAACACAATTTGATTTCAAAACTTGGGAAGAAATTAGTCTGATGTCCATTAAAATGATAAAAAAACAACAACAACTTATTCTACACAATAAGCTATTCACAATTATGATTCTTGGATAATGACTAGAAATAGTCTTTTTCCACAGGAAAAAGTTCCTGAAAACACATTAATTAATGGAACGGAATGAGGAAATGGAATTTTGATTAATTCGGTATGTTTTAGAAGCTAGGAGAACTATAATCAGCTAATTGTATCCTCTAGAACCATATACAGTACCAGCTATTGTCAGGAATTCTTTGCCACACTCGACAGATTAGCCCCAAAGCTCCTAACTTTTTGGAAAAGAATGGTATTAAGTTCAAGTCTGTCCATGTTGTTTTGGACAATTTATTTAAAGACCTACAGGAGGAAGGCACAGCTAAAGACACTATGCACACTGAAGTTATTCTAAAGATAAATAAAACCCACTCTGGGAGACTAATGTTTTGGGTGTGGACAATTCTAGAACACTCTTTAGATCCCCTTCTTTGTTCCAGATGGTAACTTCAAGAAAGAAACCAAAACTGTTTCCTTTTTTAAATTTTTATTCAAGTTCTGGCACCAGGTGCCACGTTCGTATTCCAGATTTGTATTTCTGAAAGCTTCCTCTTGATGCTTGGAAAATGACTGTTTTTATGATATGGTTGCCAACCATCCCAACTGATCCTGATAAGCTCTGGTTCACACCAGTACTCATCAGAAAAAATACTCTCTCTTCCATGTTTAATACCATGTATAGTGAAGCTGGCATTAAGGGCACAAAAACCAATCACTCATTGCGAGCTACTGGAGCTTCAGAGTTGTTCCAAGTTGGAGTGCCAGAAAATGTATTAAAGAATGGACTATAAATCTGATATAGCCTCCGTTATTCCTGTAAGAGTGTTAATTAGAGGGCAAAGCTTGATATAGTTCATAGCAACAGTTGAAAATGACCAAAGAAAACAATTAATAACTAAAGAGATTATTGAGTTAATAACAGTTAATTCAGAGTTAATAAGACTTTTTACTTCTTTATTACAATACATGTGTTTTGTCGCTGCAATTGATACTGAAGGTGCAGTTGTGGTAGGATGGAGCTGTATTTTGAATACGTGCATTTTGTAGTGGAGTATCAGTCGATAGCACATTCGCAGCAGCCAGGTGTTGTTCCGACGTTGCTCTTTCATACGTTTGCAAGGCTTTTAGTGAGCGATGTCCAGTACTTGACAACAAGCGTGGTTGCTGAAGTAACAAGCTATAACTGGAGCTCTAAAACTCTGCACCTTTGAAGAATCTTAGGTGGATGACAATTATAAACAGCGACGAGTGTGTAAAAAATCAATCAAACAAAAAAAACTAAAGCTATTTTTTCTACTAGAATTGTATGTTAAAACTAGAAATAAAAAATTGAGCCCGAATCACGGCAATGGGTTGTTTTTTTAAATTGTTTGTCATGGCCCCTAATGGCCAAGAAATGATAATGCCATACTCATTTCTTTCCATGCGATAGCACATAATCAAACATCTACTACAGCTACTACTAAAGTAGATAGAATCACTTGTGTGTCACTGATGACGACGACCGAGGGTGTGTGTATCCACGAATAATTCACTGGAATTCAGTAGAAGGCATGTGATTAAGAAATTGAAGGTGATTAAAAGCACAGAGATACTGGAGAAGCAGGAGAAATAGAAGGAGGAGAAAGGAATCCATGAGTCAAGAAGAACGTTGAGAAAGAAATAAGAAAAGCTATGGCTTAGGAAGGAGAGCGGGAGAGGGAAATGGATGTAATTAAACTAAGTGGTAGAGGATAATACGATGAATAAAGATTACCTTATACTACTGCATTCTTAATTTGCTGAAGTTGGTACATCAAGTGCCAATTTATCACTAAAAATAGCTGCAGTAGAAATTTCTGGTATTAGTATCAACATCATCGCACATTATTTATTTAGTGTAATTCTTAATTATATACTAAATTGGGTTTCACGAGTAAAAACACTCTAAAGAAAGTACCACAATATGTCATATGTAGAAGAATTTACTAGCTTTGAGTTGATTTACTAACTTTTGAGTTGGTTTACTAACTGCTATAAGAGTTGGTATAAAGCATAGATGCCTCTCATTCACACTAGGGATACCACATATAGCTGTTGCTATGAATCCAGTGATAAGTTCAAAGTCATTGAATTGAGCTATTAATATGATTATAATTCACATGGCTAGAGATGTTATGAATACAATTAGTGTGCTTGAAATGTTTTGTCTGCAGGTGTTTTTCAAATATTTGAAAGATCTTGATAAGGAGGTGTGAATTTACATTTTATGAGTGAGTCAGAGTCTACCTCACACAATGTGGAGATATTCAACATGTTTAATTGGAATTATAACGTTAAAGGCACGTAGCATTGCCTCCCCCTCCCCCCCCCCCCCCCCCACGCACAAACACACATTCATACACAATGACCTGAGCACGTGCTAGTGGGGCCATTCCGTTCAACATATTTTGATAAGTTAAATAATCTATTCATGATGTAGCAATCAATTACAATATTTTATTATATTAAAGCATAAAAGCCCACTATAATCTTGACAATATTATGTACTCTATTTTGATATCTATTGAGATGTAAATTTTTTTCAGGACTAAATTTTGAACAATAGAAACACACATATTCAAATTAATTTGCATTTTTAATAGCTTAAATATTATATTTGAATCATTTCTTCATTGCTATTAAATTATGTAGCATATCATACAAAGCTCACTGTGAGGATATTATGGCCCAAGGTAGAAGCATTTTGAGATCACAATATCCAAGGCAATTAATTGGTGGACAAAAAGCTACTTATTCTGAACAACTGTTACTTCAAGTGGTGAGTTGATTTCCACAAATTAGACACCCCCCCCCCCTCCCACCCACCCTCCCACCCACCTATGTTGCCTATTTATCACAGATCAAATTTCAGTTATTGTTGTACTTTTTGCTACAAAATTGCAAAGCCACAGAGATGATGTGTGAGCACCATAAATTACACTTTACCAACTTGAATGGTCATTACACCCCAACACTGAATTACTAATAGTGTAAAGAAACTGTGAGAAATATATAAATATGAGAAACTAGCCAAAACAGAGAGTGAGAGAGAGACACACAAAGGTTAGCAATCATCAGTGGAACAGCAAAAAAGAACGTGTGGTATAACAATTTTGGGACAAAGCTTCTGATATAGTTTATAAAACACTTTTATGTAGTGATCCATTTATTGGTCACAAAATAATATGAATATAATCAGTTTAAAAACTATTCATAGCATTTAGGCAGCAGTAAAGGTCATGAGACAGGAAATGGTTCTCCACATAAATATGCTGAACTCTGAAGACTGGCTCACATTCTGAGAAATATATTTTGACTATTCAAGATTATCTTGTTGCTTTTGAAAAGGTAATTTAAAACTAATTAATGATACACTAAAAACAAATGAAGTACATTTTCAAGAAAATGTAGTGTGGTAGTTTGATCCTTCCTGTTCAATAGACAAGAGGGCAAATATAAAGTGTAAAATTATAATTTGTGTAGTTAACCCCACATCAAGTTTAATTTTGACATGTTACTTTTTGCTACTAAATTGAAATATATATATATATTATATATTTTAGGCATTCGCTATAATATAAAGAATGGATTTGATGCCACCACACTGTCTTCATGATATTCAAATGAATCGATATTGTTACACGTGCTCAGGCTGGTATTGCTATCACTGCAGGGGAAGACATAATCAGCATATGACACAAGATTTAAGTATAATCGTATCTTTAAACAAATCATTGATTGAATTAGGATGGACTTACCATGGTACCTATTATAATAAGGTCAAGATAGCAACAGCGATGCTGTATGAGCACTATAAATTTCTACATAGTGCAAGAACAATACGAATAGGCTCCTGGAATTTACAGGATGTCACACCTGAGCCGCCGCTAAATTTCCGACTGAGATGTATTTGTCACATTATTGCCAATTATAAATTTGACATCATAGCTTTGCAGGAGGTTAGTCACACTGCAGCGCTTACATTATTAGGAATACTAAATCAACGGGAAATAGAACCAATTTGGAACTTAGTAAGTCATAATATTCCACACACCGCTGGTAGATTTTTGTATAAAAGATCAGTTTTAAATATTCAACTACGGAATAGGGGAAGACATGATAATAATATATATCATTGGAAGCCAGTGTCAGCAATGTTCACTGTAAATGATTCTTGGACATTTACACTTTTGAACTTTCACTTGAGACCACGCCCAGCACACCAAGCAGAAAACGACTGTGAGGTAGCTGAATTGACACAGTTTGTCAATGTTGGTCCGCCTGATGCAGGAGATTTGATTCTGTTAGGAGATTTCAATTGCATTCCAAACAATGCTGAACTAGCAAGTCGTGGATATAGTAATATATTTAATGTGAGAGAATACACAAACTCTACATTATCTGAAACTTATGATAATATCCTAATACCTCACAAATTGCATCCTCGTTGTATTGATCATGGAATCAGCCCAACATCGCGTAGGAGACGACACACCATAGCTGGGGAACGCTATTATCTTCCGGGTGCAAGTGCTCTTACTGGAATTACTGATCATTATCCCATATGGGCCGATTTTGTGTATTAGAATAGCTTTTTACAGAATTATAAAGTTAAAAAAAATTGCATTCTCTTTCTAATATAATATTGTGTTATTTACCTTTATGAGTGATTGGGTGATTGCTAGTGTAAGTTATAACTTTATTTAGACATGTTGAATATCTTCACATTGTGTGAATCTCAATTGTTATGTAGGTTATATGCACAACAAAATACAAACATAACAAAATTTATTGGCATAAAGAATTGTAAGGTCATATTATTATTGTCATTTACCATGTTCATTACTACTAAGGTGCAAAATGTTAACTTCAAAAGGGTAATTAAAAAATTTGTATTACTCTTACCAAAAAGCTGGGTACATAGAGTGAAGAATTTCAATCATTTTTACAAATTTGTCATTATTAAAAAACATGTAAATTACATAGCAGGAAACATTGCAAGCATGATAAAGACAGAGTGTCTCACTGAAGTTCGTGGATGGAAAGACAAGCACAATACATTAATGGGGGAGGGTATCGAGTTTGGAGAAAAGGAGTGAAAGTGACAAAATTATACCCTAAAATGATTTACTCTTATGTTAAAACTTCTGCACAGAAAACAAAGTCTCGCTGTATAGCACATGATCAGATAATTTGTGTTTGAGTGTGTACGTATGTGTGTGTGTATGTGTGTGTGTATGTGTGTGTGCAACAGAGGGGAGGGGCAATGCTGTGTGCACTTAATGTTATAATTCCAATTAGACACGTTGTCTTCATATTGTGTGAGATAGACTCTGACTCTTTCGCAGAAATATACATTCACACCTCCTTATCAAGATCTTTTGCACCTGCAGACATAAAAAATGTCCACCCCACACATTAATTATATTCATGCCATATTCATGACATGAAAACTCACGCCACTCATTGACATTTAATAGCTATTCATTTAATCAGGTACATAGAACCATGAATGCCATTGGGGAGATAGAGAGGCGTACATGTTATGCAAACCCTGACAAAGGTGTGAACCCTCAGCACTCTATACACTGGAGCTATTACAAATTATCTCAGACCAAATAAATATTTTATTAGCTCTGCTATTCTAATTGGGTTTCAATAGTTGCTGAAGGTCTAGATGTAATTGATGCATTACCTACAAAACCTAACACCTACACTGAACTGACAGCTTCACTTTTTCTCAAAATCAGCCCAAAATTAAAAATGTAGCACAATAAATTAAGGTCCTATAATCATCATTCAGAGTAAGTTCACACCTTAATCAATAATTAATTGTCAATAATCTCCAAAATCAGAGCATGACGGACAGACAGACAGACAGATAGACAAACAGACAGACAGGACAATTACTATAACCCTCTCGCGCATGCGTGCTGAAGGCTAATTACACACCTTATTACACTATTGAGTATATAAATGATGGTCACAGAAGCTATTATTTTGAGCATTACTTAGCAATAAGTAAGGTTAGCTATGGATTATAATAATAAACACACTAACAATTTTTGAATATTTTTTATGCAAGTAATTTTGGCATCATAGTTATATATGGTGGGACACTGTTCTGTACATGAAGCCACAAAGGAGATCAGAGCTGGAGATAGATGGGATGCAGATAGTCAAAAGGTAACTATGTCAATGTGTAGCAATCATATGTGTCAATGAAGTCTGTGTGAGTGCATGCGTGAACACCTTTGTGCATGGTGGCCACAAATATGATTATTCCTGGTGGCACTAAACTAGACCCAACCTATACTATCCTGAGCTGTGGAATTTGACAGAACCTTTCTAGAGATGGCTAAGTGGATTTTTTATCTCCACTCCACTCCGGATCAGAGTCAGCTAACCAAGGAAAATGATTTATATTACTTGGCAGATTATTTTGCTACTGGCAATGAACCAGTGGCACTTGATGTAACAACTTTTGTGAATAGAGTAGCTTAGGGTATTTTTCTACCACTTGGTTTAGCTAATTACACCAGACAGCTTTTTTTCCCCTCATTTTTCTCATCACCATCTTTGATGTTTACCACCAACCTGGCTCATATTGCATTAGTATAGGTTACACCACAATGGAGGTCAGTATGGGATTTACACAACTTTGTCTTATAGATGTATTGATTGGTTTCAGAGTCTAGTTTTTCACTAAACACAAGATATGGAATAGAAGAAACTTAATATTTGCAAGAACACTAGCCCGATTTAGAAAAAAGTTAAAAGAAAATGTTCTTGCAAGTTAGCATTACTGGTACATTGATTAACCCGCTATATTCATTTATGTCAATGCTATAGCTGGAGTGTTAGCTACTTTCTAAGATCAATGACTATGACAAAGAACTGAATTTAAATGAATGAGCAAAATGGAATAATGACTGATACAATCTGTAAAGAATGGAGTGACATATGAGTACATAGTTCAATGTTCACCACAGTAGTAAAAAGGAGTGATTTATGTGAACTATTTAATAACAATTAAAGTAGCTGTCAATAATTTTGAATTTAATATAAATATATGAGTTAGTGAGCAATGTGATTTAAAACTAGACACATACTCCTTAAGTCATCACTACAAACAACATCACTGCTAGTTTGGCTTCCATGTAGCTAAGGACACTTTGTTGTATTTGAACTCTAATATTATATTTTATGCTATGCCTTTCCAAACAATCGTTAAATCTCTTTAAAAACACTTGGCTACATGTTTTGATTACTGTGTATATGGAACTCATCTACAAACGTTGTACATCTATGAATTTAATTAAATGAATTCAATGAATAACATTATGTGTTTTGTATAAAAGAGGTGACACAATACAGGCTAAGACATTCTTTACTTAGTTGTACTCAGATTCAAGTATCTCGTAGTAGCACATCATGGCCTCTCATAACTTGGATGGGCACACAGTTGATGGTCAAGGTTCCAATTCAGATGGTGGCGCTTTTTCTTTTCTAAATCCTGAAAACAACATGTATTCCAGTTTAGCTATATCCACTCCGAATTCTGACGAAAATTCGCACCTAGAAAATCAAGATTCACCTTGCAAGAATTGTTTTCTGCAAATAGAACATCAACTCTATGAAATGATGAAAGCAAAATCATCCGACTGCCCTTCAAAAAAAGATGGGGATATAAGAGTAGCATCTTGGAATTTGAATAATTATAATAAATATGAAGTATTTTGGCACAAGATGCATTTAGTTTGTGAAACCATTAAATGCTATAATTTTGATATTGTGGCATTACAAGAAGTAGGGGAACAAGATAATACATCATTTACAGATGGTTCAGCAGCTATTGCAAAGTTGAAGCAAGAGTTGGGTAGCGATTGGAGTATTGTGTGTACTGAGTGTAAATTAGGCTCTATAAAACAGAATATGTCAGAATATGGAGTATTCTTGTATAATAATAAATCGGTCAGTTATAAAAATAATTCATGCAGTTATATTTGTTTCAAAGAGTTAGATGAATTAAACAATAGTTATTCATTTCTAATCCCATCGGACACATCTCAGTCAGCAAAACCTAAAAAAAAAATACGGAAGACAGCAAGTTAAGACCACATTTAAAATAAATGATACAACAAGTGAAAATGCTGAGATTACACTAATAAGTTGTCATTTAAACACTGACGTTACCGACAATGAGCAGCAACGAAGTTTATTACGTGAAATTGAAACCAATGCAGAAGCATTTGAGATTATTCTTGGAGATTTTAATACATATTTGGGTAGTACTGAAACATGTAATAATTTAAAATATAAAAATGTTATCAAAGATTCGGACAAAACAAACACTAGAAAAACTAGCAGCATTGATGGCATATTATTGCGAGAAGATTTCTATAATCAAAAGGGTGATGATCATTGGAAACTCAATGAATCATATGGTGTTGCTGACATTGTTGAGAAAGGAGACTTCGAACAACAACATATATCCGATCATAAACCAATATGGGTAGATATTAGCATTGATGACATTAAGGATTACTGTTCAGATGAACGCGCAAAGTTGCGTTTGTCTTTATTCCCACAGCACCTGTATTTCTAATAGTTTGTCTCATTTTGTATTGTATATAATTGTGTCATAGTTATAAAATTTTTAAACATTAAGCCAAAAAGTTGAAAAATGTGACACCAATACACTGAACAATATCTTAACTAAAATAAGAGAACTTAAAAACTTAAATTTGCACAGATAAACAGCAAACATGTCATGCCTGAATTTTATATAATTTATAACACAACACTCTTGGTCTACTTAAATGCATGAGTCAGAGTATGACATGGGGAAATATTTCAAGAGCAGGCTAATTTATTTTCACGAGCCAGAGGCAGAGTGAAAGTAAAGCCTGAAAGTGAAATAACCTGCCATATCACACTGACAGAGTGTAATTTAATTCTACACTAGATATCATCACTGCTGTAGTTTCATACTCTAGTGCGTTTATGCCATGAATATAGCTAATGTTAGAGGCTCGTCAGCAAAAAAGATCTTGATAAGGAGGTGTGAATTTGTATTCCATGAGAAAGTCAGAGTCTACCTCACACAACATGAAGATATTCAACATGTCTAATAAGAGCTGAGATGTACATACACACCCACACCTACACAATGCCCACTCACATACTGCAAGCACTAATGGATTAGATCATGTGATAGAGATCTGCTTACTTCAGCAGGTTTTTTTTGTTGTTGTAATTATGCAATGTTTTTCTACAGGAAGTAAAAGTTTCAGTCTCTTATTGCTGTGGTTCCTATTGTCTTCCCTTATTTTACCTCCCTCACCCATTATTCTCATCCAAAAAAAAGAAAAAAGAAGGTAAAACCAGGCTAATACACCACTCCACTTTGAACAATTACAGTAGGACCTCAGTATAACAACACTTTGGGACCACAGGGTGTTCGTTATAGTGAAATGTTATACTGAGGTTCATTGATTTTAATTAAATTTTTGACTTCAAATTGTAAATGCCAGCAATGGAGAACAGTGGGGGCAAAACAGCTGCTTTTGCAGTGTGGTTTGTGCCAGCATCAATGGAGAGACCGTGGTAGGAGCAAAACAGCTGCTTTTGCTGTGTGGTTTGTAAGCTTGACATATCACTAATTATTTTAGTCTAATTGGGTTGCAGATTGCTATGTCCCTAATTAATAAGAAATAAACTTGCCATATTAAAAGGTGTTCTGATGCTAAAATGGTCTGGTTTTTTCCTCAAACTATTATGCTGTTAGCTTGACTGAGCAGCACACCACAGTATTAAGACAAACATGTGTATGGCTTCCTTGCAAACTTAAAAAAAAAAAAAAATTGAACGCCCACGCACAAGCATCATTTTAATGAGGTGACCTTTTGAAAGGAATTGTACACGTTTCTATTACTTCCGGTACGGGTGGCTACAAGACTGTACATAGGATTTATACTAATAATATACAAACTACAGCTTCTGGCCCAGTGATATTTGCTGTTATGTATTTGACCATGTGCATGTCTCTGCATAAGGAAGCTGTCTGTGATGTTCTTTAACTTTAGGTTGCAGCAGAAAATCTCCGTAGTCCTGGTCTTTTGAACTGACCTGTAACTATGATATGTAGAGAGGTCCGAACAAAATGTATTTTCTATTAGTTCAGCTAAAAACATCAAATAATTCCAAATAATTCCAGTATGCATAATACCCCGTTGTTATTTAGCAGATGGTAGAGGGGAACATTTCGCCGTACTCACAGGTCCTCTGCCGACCTTTACCTGGGCGCGTGTGATGCGTGGGCTACATCTTCGTTAACTACGTTTAACTACGTTAAACTACATTTAACTACAATTCGCCTTATTGGTATGGTTACCTGCTGTCATCCTCCTAAACTACAGATTGGCAGTCTGAGCTGATGTGAGCCCGCAGTCATGTGTGCGCATGCTCCTTGCGTGAGGCAGCGGTATGACCTTGAACCCACCCCCCTGTGTGGCCTTGGGGGTGAGAGACTCGGCAGGTCAGTGGCAATTAGCATTAATTGCCCTGCATCGCCGGAGTCCCCCAAAGGGCCGCAGGAGGTGGCCTACACCCCCAAGGCTATAAGTAATAGGTTAGGAAAGGGGGTTGACAGCTCTCTTACCAATGGTAGTAGGCTGTATACCTGTGAAAGTAAGTACAGACAAGCATACACAGTGAGAACTGAGCATTATGACAAGAGTAATGCTGAACTACCCATGACCCCCAACCTTCTCCCTCTCACTGGCTTTGTGATGTGGCCATCCAGTGACTACGTATTGGTTCCTTAGAGAAGGGAGTGGTGCCACCGACCTTGGAGTTGTGATCAGTGCCTGGTACCTGGATGACTCCAGCCACCATGTCTGTCTCGGGTAACCCGAATGGGCACAGCTTCAGTAAACCAGGACTGGTGAGTACTGTATACTCCCAACTCACCTGCTTTCACTGCACACTGAAGTCTAAGTAGACTCTAGGAACACAACCAGGGTAGTGGCCGTCGGGTGAAGGAGACAGTAGTGGTTAACACGTGACTGACCCCATACCCCAGGTATGATCTGTCTGACCGCCACACCCCTATTGGGTGGAGAATCTAACCTTACGTGCTAACAGTACCATCACTACTCTCTACGCACTCTTGCCATAGTCAAGTGGCGTGTGACTCCAAGACTTACTCCTGTATCCTAGTACTACTGTTCAACCCTCCCCAAGCCGGCATTAGCTATTCAGTCAAGTGACCGTGTCTTAGTAATAACAGTGGGTGTGCCTGGTGGAGGCAGCAACAGACACAAGTGAGAAGGAGCATGTCCTGATTGCGTAATGGGATAATTGAGTGGGCGCCGTGTAGATGCATACGAGAGCCTCAGAACAAATAGGCAGCGAGCCTGAGAATACATAGGCAGTGAGCCTGAGAATACCTAGGCAGTGAGCCTGAGATTACATAGGCAGTGAGCCTGAGAATAGCTGGGCAGTGAGCCTGAGAATACGCAGGCAGTGAGCCTGAGAATACGTAGGCAGTGAGCCTGACAATACATAGGCAGTGAGCCTGAGAATACATAGGCCGTGAGCCTGAGAATACATAGGCCGTGAGCCTGAGAATACATAGCTAGTGAGCCTGACAATACATAGGCAGTGAGCCTGAGAAAACATAGGCAGTGAGCCTGACAATACCTAGGCAGTGAGCCTGACAATACCTAGGCAGCGAGCCCCAGAATACATAGGCAGTGAGCCTGAGAATAGATAGGCAGCGAGCCCCAGAATACATAGGCAGTGAGCCTGAGAATAGATAGGCAGCGAGCCTGAGAATATATAGGCAGCGAGCCCCAGAACACATAGGCAGTGAGCCTGAGAATACCTAGGCAGCGAGCCCCAGAATACATAGGCAGCAAGCCTGATAATATATAGGCAGCGAGCCCCAGAATACATGGGCAGTGAGCCTGTGACTAGATAGGCAGTAAGCCTTAGAATAGATAGGCAGCGAGCCCCAGAATACATGGGCAGTGAGCCTGTGACTAGATAGGCAGTAAGCCTTAGAATAGATAGGCAGCGAGCCTGAGAATAGATAGGCAGCGAGCCTGAGAATAGATAGGCAGCGAGCCTGAGAGTATATAGGCAGCGAGCCTGAGAATAGATAGGCAGCGAGCCTGTGACTAGATAGGCCGTAAGCCTTAGAATAGATAGGCAGCGAGCCTGAGAATATATAGGCAGCGAGCCCGAGAATAGATAGGCAGCGAGCCTGTGACTAGATAGGCCGTAAGCCTTAGAATAGATAGGCAGCGAGCCTGAGAATATATAGGCAGCGAGCCTGAGAATAGATAGGCAGCGAGCCTGTGACTAGATAGGCCGTAAGCCTTAGAATAGATAGGCAGCGAGCCTGAGAATAGATAGGCAGCGAGCCAGAGAATAGATAGGCAGCGAGCCTGAGAGTATATAGGCAGCGAGCCTGAGAATACACGGGCAGTGAGCCTGTGACTAGATAGGCCGTAAGCCTTAGAATAGATAGGCAGCGAGCCTGAGAATAGATAGGCAGCGAGCCAGAGAATAGATAGGCAGCGAGCCTGAGAGTATATAGGCAGCGAGCCTGAGAATACATGGGCAGTGAGCCTGTGACTAGATAGGCCGTAAGCCTTAGAATAGATAGGCAGCGAGCCTGAGAATAGATAGGCAGCGAGCCTGAGAATAGATAGCAGTGAGCCTGAGAATAGATAGGCAGCGAGCCAGAGAATAGATAGGCAGCGAGCCTGAGAGTAGATAGGCAGCGAGCCTGAGAATACATGGGCAGTGAGCCTGTGACTAGATAGGCCGTAAGCCTTAGAATAGATAGGCAGCGAGCCTGAGAATATATAGGCAGCGAGCCTGAGAATAGATAGGCAGCGAGCCTGAGAATAGATAGGCAGCGAGCCCGAGAATACATGGGCAGTGAGCCTGTGACTAGATAGGCCTAAGCCTTAGAATATATAGGCAGTGAGCCTGAGAATACATAGGCAGTGAGCCTGTGACTAGATAGGCCTAAGCCTTAGAATACATAGGCAGCAAGCCTGAGGATACATAGGCAGTGAGCCCAAGAATACCTAGGCTGCAAGCCTGAGAAAGGATAGGCAGCGAGCCTGAGACTATATAGGCAGTGTTCCTGAGGACAGATAGGCAGCGAGCCTGAGAATACATAGGCAGCGAGCCTGAGAATTCATAGGCAGTGAGCCTGAGGATACATAGGCAGTGAGCCTGAGAATTCATAGGCAGTGAGCCTGAGGATACATAGGCAGTGAGCCTGAGAATTCATAGGCAGTGAGCCTGAGGATACATAGGCAGTGAGCCTGAGAATTCATAGGCAGTGAGCCTGAGGATACATAGGCAGTGAGCCTGAGAATTCATAGGCAGCGAGCCTGAGAATACATAGGCAGTGAGCCGCAGACTAGATATGCAGTGATCCTAAGAATACATGGGCTGTGAGCCTGAGAATACATAGGCAGAGAGCTTGTGAGTAGAAAGGCAGCAAGCCTGAGAATACATAGGCAGTGAGCCTTAGAATACATAGGCAGTGAGCCTTAGAATACGTAGGCAGCAAGCCTGAGAGTACATAGGCAGTGAGCCGAGAATAGATAGGCAGTGAGTCTGAGAATAGATAGGCTGCGAGCCTGAGAATACCTAAGCAGTGAGCCTAGGAATACATAGGCGGTGAGCCTAAGAATACATAGGCAGTGAGCCTGAGAATACATAGGCAGTGAGCCTGTGACTAGATAGGCCGTAAGCCTTAGAATAGATATGCAGTGAGCCTAAGAATACGTAGGCAGCAAGCCTGAGAGTACATAGGCAGTGAGCCTGAGAGTAGATAGGCAGTGAGTCTGAGAATAGATAGGCAGCAAGCCTGAGAACACATAGGCAGTGAGCCTAAGAATACGTAGGCAGCAAACCTGAGAGTACATAGGCAGTGAGCCTGAGAATAGATAGGCAGTGAGTCTGAGAATAGATAGGCAGCGAGCCTGAGAATACCTAGGCAGTGAGCCTGAGAATACCTAGGCAGTGAGCTTAAGAATACATGGGCAGTGAGCCTGAGAATACATAGGGAGTGAGCTTGTGACTAGATAGGCAGCAAGCCTGAGAATACATAGGCAGTGAGACTGAGAATACATAGGCAGCAAGCCTGAGAATACGTAGGCAGTGAGCCTGAGAATACATAGGCAGTGAGCCTGACAATACATAGGCAGTGAGCCTGAGGATACGTAGGCAGTGAGCCTGACAATACCTAGGCAGTGAGCCTAAGAGTACCTAGGCCGCGAGCCCCAGAATACATAGGCAGTGAGCCCGAGAATACATAGGCAGTGAGCCCGAGAATACATAGGCAGTGAGCTAGGCAGTGAGCCTAAGAATACATAGGCAGTGAGCCTGAGAACAGATAGGCAGCGACCTGAGAATACATAGGCAGTGAGCCTGAGAATATATCGGCAGTGAGCCTGAGAACCGATAGGCAGCGAGCCTGAGAATACATAGGCAGTGAGCCTGTGACTAGATATGCAGTGAGCCTAAGAATACATGGGCAGTGAGCCTGAGAATACATAGGCAGTGAGCTTGTGAGTAGATAGGCAGCAAGCCTGAGAATACCTAGGCAGTGAGCCTCTGACTAGGTATGCAGTGAGCCTAAGAATACATGGGCAGTGAGCCTAAGAATACATGAGCAGTGAGCCTGAGAATACATAGGCAGTGAGCTTGTGAGTAGATAGGCAGTGAGCTTGAGAATACATAGGCAGTGAGCTTGAGAATACGCAGGTGAGCAAGCCCGATAGTGCATGCAAGAATGCGTGGGCTACATCTTCGTTAACTACGTTAAACTACATTTAATGAGGTGACCTTTTGAAAGGAATTGTACACGTTTCTATTACTTCCGGTACGGGTGGCTACAAGACTGTACATAGGATTTATACTAATAATATACAAACTACAGCTTCTGGCCCAGTGATATTTGCTGTTATGTATTTGACCATGTGCATGTCTCTGCATAAGGAAGCTGTCTGTGATGTTCTTTAACTTTAGGTTGCAGCAGAAAATCTCCGTAGTCCTGGTCTTTTGAACTGACCTGTAACTATGATATGTAGAGAGGTCCGAACAAAATGTATTTTCTATTAGTTCAGCTAAAAACATCAAATAATTCCAGTATGCATAATACCCCGTTGTTATTTAGCAGATGGTAGAGGGGAACATTTCCAAGAGAGCATTTTAGGTAATTAAATAGTGTATTATAGTCAATGTGTTATCACCGAGTCTAACTTTGACTTCCATAGTCCAATAGTATTCAGTATTCCTGGAGTTTCCTCCACTTGTGACTATCTCAATACATTGCGAATTTTGACTGTGAAAATATGAATTTTCTTACGTAGTTAAGCTAGCATTCGAGCATAGTGAAGATGCCTCAGCTCAAAGCCTAAGATTCTTAAACACAGCAGATTTCATGATATCCCAAACTAACTGTCACTTCTAATATGACTGTAGCTATGATTAATTTGGTGAAAAACCTCTTAAAAATATAGTGTCCTGAAAGAAACAATACTAGCAAACTATGTTTTTCTACATCAAAAATGCTGCACACACACACACATGCATGGTCTTTCGCCGGTACATAAAGCTAGTACTATTGTATAATTAATTGTAACTTCTAACATTCCACCTACTAAAAAACGGTCGAGTTTTTAAATTACGTACATATATGTACGGTACAGGGTTTCAAAACAAAAAACAAAACGGGAATTTCTAAGGAATTGCCGACAGGATTGAACCTAACCCTTTATTAGGACATGCTTACTGCTGTAGTAGCCAAAAAGCTGTGTAAAGGCAGCTAAAATAATGATTTGTTAGTTAAACATTTATTTTGTGCTAATCCTTAGCTAAGCAGTAGCTGTAACACACAATACTTTCATACACACTTGTTCACTGGACATACTAACACAAGACTTACCTTCGTGGTTAGACTATTGGACGGTTTGTAGGCTTGAAAAGAATAGACCGCGTGCGGTCTATTCGAGGAAATACGGTATCTCATCTCAGACTTGCCACAATAGAGTAAGTAATCCTTATGTAGCTTTCTGTAGTAGTTTATTTGTACTAACAATGTTTGTAGATCGAGTGATACCACGATTCAGTCATTCTCGGCTCAATATGGTACAAGTTGTAGCAAGAACGATTTTTATCAAACTTGGAGTATGCCTTTAGAGTAGTGGTAAAAAGATGCAAAAGATAGTGCTGTTTGAATTTTGAATTTACAATGTGGCAACGTCTTCATGTAGAACATATACTATAATGCCATCAAGGTTTGTCATAACTGTGTATGCCTCAATGCTGTTCAAAGGTACTGGATGGAGTATCTGAGACTATTTCATTTAGGCTATTAAATATAATTAACAATATTGGCTGTTAGATAGAGACAATTTTGTTATTATAATTTTTATGAAAAACAAAAACAAAACGGTGCAGTTCAGTGTGTGTGTGTGTTTGTGTGATATGTAGAGAGAGAGAGAGTAAAGTGTTTAGATGTAGAGGTAGTTTTTATAATTCACTCATGTGCATGCATATCAGGGGCGGCTCTGCCAATTTTGAAGTACCCGGACTAGGAAGTGGGTGTGGCCAACATGGACAGGAAGTGGGAGTAATTAATGCATTCAGGGGATGTATCTACAAGTAGCTATATGCGCTAGCTGCAAATGTAACTGTATATTGCATTAGCTAGCTAACTCTGAAATTGTGTTCATATTATATAAATTTAAATCGCGAGTCATTTACTCAGTGACGATGATCAATAGCAAAATAAATAATAGATTATAAAATCTCAGATACTAGATGCTTACATTCACTGACCACTGTCTCTGCCGAAGAAATTTGGCTGGTATGGAGTTTCAGGTATAGAATTTTCAATAGATACAGAATCTGCAGAGCAACAGAAACCGTCCGAACCACGCAGTCAACACCAATTAGTCAATGTGCTATGCCCACCAAATTAAGAATCCCACAATATTGATTTTGCCACGCCTACTCCTTAAGTTGGGGCCTCAATACACACACATGCACGCACGCACACACATACACACACAGTTAGAGGCAACTGGCCTGATCTGCACATGCTCAGATCCAAGAATTCATGTATATGTGTGGGCATGGGATGGGTAGACATGTTGAATATCTTCATATCGTGTGAAGTACAATATGATTCCTTCACAGAACATTAATTCACACCTCCTTATCAAAATATTCAAAAAAGCATGTGCATACATAATGTACCACTCCCACTAATCTCAACCCACACCACTAATTGGAATTCATTAGCCATTCATTGCAAGATCAACCATGTGTATTATTTTAGCTTCAGACTTCAAAATATACATGTAGTCCACCTGTCCCTATTTCACTGATTGTATTCATGACTCTATATCATATATGAATGGCTATTGAGTGCCAATTAGTGCTGTGGTATGTATGACGTGTGTGCGTGTCTGTGTGTATGTAGCATTATCTCTGAGGACACTATATTTTCAAGTGCTGTTGTATGTTTAATTTTAACTTCTAACACTCCAGCTAATAAAAAACGGTCGAGTTTTTAAATACGTATATACGGTAAAGGGGTTTCAGTGCTATAGTAACAATTCGCTGCAACTGTTTGACTTAAAAACAAAAAAACAAGAAAAACCGAGAATTTCTAAGGACTTGCCGACAGGTTGGAACATAACCTGTATTAGGACATGCTAACTACTGCAGTAGCCAAAATGCTGTGTAAAGTCAGCTAAAATATTTATTTGTAAGTTAAACATTTACTTTGTGCTATTATTAAGCTAAGCAGTAGTTGTAACACACAACACTTTCACTCACACTTGTTCACTGGACATACCAACACAAGACTTACCTTCATGGGTAGACTATTGGACAATGAATTTTCAAGTAAGAACAACAGCGTTGCGCAGGGCATACAGTCGGACCTCGTTCAACGGACCTTCCGAAAGACGGACAAACATGATACAGTGGACAAACACAAAACTACGGATTGAGTTCCTATTGAAAATTGTATTTTAGGTGCTTCCAAGATGCGGACCTTCCGAGTTCCGGACAATAGACAGGACAGAATTCCCACTATTGCTACACCATACATAAAGTGCTTCACTTAATGGACATTCATTGACACATATCAAAATTTACTACAGTTCAGACAATTTTAATGAATCAACAAGTTCTATCTCGGGTCCACAGAGGCGGTAGATGAAGTGTATTTCTAACCCGCGGCCCAGTCACGCGTAGCCAGACATTTACCAATCGCTAAAGCGGGAAAGGGGTGAACCTAGGGCTAGTTGTGCTTGCACAACATACTCGGTGTGCATAATATAAGTGTGATATTTTAGCGACCCCTTGCTCTACCTTCCCGAATGAAATTCAGTTATTCGCGTACTTTTAATCTCCGTCAAATAGCTCCATAAATGACTGAGATAGGGAATCTAACTGGAGGAGAAGATGGTAATGATGGTGACAACCCATTTGTTTTCTTCTTCACCAAAGTTGAACAGTTTCAAAAAGAAGCAATTGGAAAATGTAAGCTCATATTTGGAGAATCATGACCACATAAAAGAAGCCAGAGAGTAAGGACCAACTATAAGCAGTATTGTGAACTTAAATGTTAAAACAGACTATAATTAATGTGTTGTTGTTTTTTTTGTTAAAAAAAGCCAGTATAATAATTATGTTCTATTATTTTATTTATTTTTTTCACTCAATTCATATAATCTAATACACTTTGTACAATCAAATATTAGATAAACAGTCAAAAAGTGATGGTTTCCGAGAAGGGACAGCTTCTCAACAATGGACAAAACTGGTGTTCCCATTATGTCCTTTATTTGGAAGTTTGGCTGTATACTATGACAAAGAGCGCACTAATTTACCACAGCCAAACTCTGGTAAGTTGTAAGTTTTAACTACACACCCGAAAAAGAATTCAAAGTGGTAAACAATTCAATTTCTTGAATGGTACGGGTTGGCATAAGCCAAAATATTCTGTTTAGTGGCGTATGGGACAAGGTCGACTCCTAGCAAGCACGAAAATGTGAGAGCCAAAGCACAAAATGACATATATGTCTACACATACATACAAACAAACAAATATCCCCGATTTCAATTTTGAAACCTCTGATAGTGTCTCGCTCGCTCGCCAAAAATATACAAGTGTCACTTTTTACACAGAGGTCCAGTAGATATTTTTGGTCTTTGTATCAAAAGTGCACATTATTTAATTTATTGGCGAGCGAGCGTAGCAAGCGATACACTTACAGGGGTAACACAATTGAAAATCGGGGATGTTTGTACGTTTATATATGTTTGGACGTACGTATGTCATTTTGTACTTTGACCTTCTCGTACTTTTGTGTTAGCTCGTTGTTTGACCCCGTCCCAAACTTCACTAAATGGAATCCTCTGGTTTAGCGATTATTACCCGTATCATCCTAAAAATTAAATTGTTTACCGCTCTGAATACTTAGTTAAAACTCAAAAAATTTAACGGAGTTCCATTTCTATTCGAGTTTGTAGTGGTGGTAAGTTAATAAGCTATTTGTCACAGTTATAAGCCATACTAAACAGTATTTGCTTGACAATTCTTTATCCATTAGAGTAACTACGAAGGTAAGCCTTGCGTGAGTATGTTCAGTTGTGTGAAGTATGTGCCTTTACTTAGCTAAAGAATATCACAAAAAAACGTGTAAATAATGCTACTTGTTTTTGTTGCTTTTTTTTTTTTCAATTCTATCTGTTGCAGGGTGTGGTTACTATGACATTGAATCCCCTTTACTGTAAACACGTAATTTAAACTTGACTTATTTTAATAGCTTGAATGTTGAAGTTAAAATTTATCGTTTAACAATAGTGTAGTTTTAGGCTCGCTCGCCATTTGTGCTCAAGTACATCACTAGTTGTAATTATTAATAATATGTACTAAAGTAGTTGTCACATATTAAAGAGTATAACATTTTTCCTGATTGAAACTTTAATTCACTGTGCAGCTGTTCAGCAAATATGAACTAATTTGCAATCCCCTTATCCCCTAGCTTTATTTCAACACATCATTACATATCATTACATAATTGCAGTAAATCATCAGTTATCCAAACTTCAATTATATGAACACCTGAAATTTAATAGTTGCATGTGCAGGCAAGAAGATTACTTGACTGCACCCCTTCAATTAGTGTTTTGTAACACATTTTATGGTGTTCAGTTATCCGAACACCTCACGGTTCCAACGTGTTCTCATAACTGAAGTCTTTACCAATGTATGCCACAGTTAATACACAGGTTTGCAAAGTGTAATATGGAAGCATCTAATGAGGGACCAAATGACTAAATACATTTTGAAAGTTAATTTATTCAACCCTTGTTAATTTACTCTCACTTTCTGAATTATATGAGTAATGCTGTCCATGCATTATATGAATTGGCAATTGTCTGCATAGACCTCAGTTGTCTATACATTTTACTTGTAATGTGGTGATGAATTTTGTTTTGAGCATATCTCATCTCAGACTTGCCACAATAGAGTAAGTAATCCTTATGTAGCTTTCTATAGTAGTTTATTTGTACTAACAATGTTTGTAGATCGAGTGATACCACGATTCAGTCATTCTCGGCTGAATATGGTACAAGTTGTAGCAAGAACGATTTTTATCAAACTTGGAGTATGCCTTAAGAGTAGTGGTAAAAAGATGCCAAAAGATAGTGCTGTTTGAATTTTGAATTTACAACATGCCGACGTCTTCATGTAGAACATATACTATAATGCCATCAAGGTTTGTCATAACTGTGTATGCCTGAATGCTGTTCAAAAGTACTGGATGGAGGGTTATGAATTATTTCATTAGGCTTATTTCACAGTTTTGACATTATTTTTTTTGATGGTCAAAGTGAATTTTTAATTATTCTTGGTGATTTCAATGATTATATACCATCCACATGTATAGAATCCACAGAGTACCAAAACATTTTTCACGAACATGAGCATACAAATACTATAGGTAAACAAAGCTATGATGGCATTTTGGTGCCACAAAAATTCTACAAGAAAACCTCCAAAAAATGGATTTTTAATGAAACATATGGTGTTGCTGAGATTGCAGAAAAAGGAGTTGTTAAGCAATGTCATGTATCCAATCATAAACCAATATGGGCTGATATCAGTATTGATAACATAAATGCTCAACAGTTTAAACTAAAAGAAGCTGTCTTAGTAAGGTTTGACAAGGGGGGCATCTCTAGTGAATTTAAGGTAGTGAAATAGTGCATGAGTAAATATGGTCACAAAAGGTCTAGCTTTGACTTCCATTGTTCCATTGTATTCCTTGGGTGTCCTCCAATACATCGCGATACACATACACACACACATGCATGCATACACACACAGTTAGGGGCAACTGGCCTGATTCTGCACATGCTCAGATCCAAGAATTCGTATGTACATATGGGCATGGGATGGGTAGACATGTTGAATATCTTCAGGTCATGTGATTCTTTAATTCACACCTCCTTATCACGATCTTAAAGCCAGACCCATGTTTGGTGAAGGGTCTGGCTATGCCAGACGACCTGCAGATATCCTCACACACTAATTGTATTCATGACATCTCAACACACACCGCTAATTGGCACTCATCAGCCATTCATTGCAAGATCAATCATGTGCATTATTTAGCTAAAAGCAAGCTTCAGACAGTGTTGTGTTGATTGTTGATTGTCAAAATCATTTTGTTTTGAGTTGTTTTTTATTTTTGTTTTTTTTCTTTGTTTTAACTGGGGTGGAGGGTATCAATTTTGGAGAAAAGGAGTGAAAGTGACAAATTATACCCAATAATGTTATACTCCATGTTAAAAAAAATCTTGTATAGAAAAAACAAAATATGCTGAATAGAATAGTCACATTGTACAGCACATGCTCAGATCAATATGTTTGAATGTGTATATAATATGTATGTGTGTTCATGGGAATAAGGGGAGGGGCAATGCTGTGTGCCCTTAATGTTATAATTCCAATTAGACATGTTGAATATCTTCATGTTGTGTGAGGTAGACTCTGACTCTCTCACAGAAATACCTCCTTATCGTGATCATAATAAAATACCTGCGGACATAACAGTTTAACCACACTAATTGTATACATGACATCGCTAGCCAAAGGAATTATAATCATATTTGACATAATTCCATTCCTCAATTACTTACATGTATATAGATATTTATTTTTATTATCATCAGTCATGCTTGTGAGGGTTATAATAGCCTCCCGTCTATCTGTCTGTCACACTTGATTTTGGCGATTACAGACTATATTTACCTGTTGATGAAAATGTATGTATGTAAAAAAAAAAATGTATTATTCTTATAGTCTGAAATTGTTTTGTAATAGCTACCTGTGTATAGTAGTGCAGAGGGAGCACATCTGGTGCTTTACTAATTATTGATGGCAATATTGATGAATATTTTTTAACTCCATTGCTTCACAAGAAGAAAATCTTCTTTATTTTATTTTTGAAAGTCAGTCAAATAAAGCAAACCTAGTTCTCTTATATTCATGCACTCCTACATACATCTTCCACAATGTTTTACCTAGTGGATGTCACATTCGAAGAACTTATGTTGATCAAGTATACTTAATTTTTTGTAACATATCCGTAAATAACACTTTTAGCTAATAGTGATGCAATTCAAAAGTATTTGTATTTGCAATTGAATTACTACATTCAAGAAAATATTTGTATTTTGTGGCTATTTGAGTTCGCTTCAGATGATAAAGAGTATGTATGGTAGTCATACCTGCTGCTAACATTGAATTGTCTACTCAATCCTAAATCCTGAAAGTTGCTGCCACAGGGTTTCCAATCCGACAGAGAGCACTGGGCAGACGACAGGACAGACAGTAAAGTCTTTCCCTGTAGGTCCCCTCACTGGCTAGACAGCTAGGTCTGAATTGACGACTATTGAACCTAACCCTTTATTAGGACATGCTTACTGCTGTAGTAGCCAAAAAGCTGTGTAAAGGCAACTAAAATAATGATTTGTGGGTTAAACATTTATTTTGTGCTAATCCTTAGCTAAGCAGTAGCTGTAACGCACAATACTTTCACACACACTTGTTCACTGGACATACTAACACAAAACTTACCTTCGTGGTTAGACCATTGGACAATGAATTATGAAAATTCATTGTCCATACAAGTGTCACTTTTTGCACAGAGGTCCAGTAGATATTTTTGGTGTTTGTATCAACAGTGCACATTATTTAATTTATTGTAATTATTGTTAATTTGTGTGCTAAAGTAGTTGTCACGTATTTAAAAAAAAACTAAAGAGTGCAACATTTTGCCAGATTGAAACTTTAATTCACTGTGCAGCTGTTCAGCAAATATGAACTAATTTGCAATCTCCTTATCCCCTAGCGTCATTTCAACACATCATTACATATCATTACATAATTGCTGCAGAACTTCAGTTATCCAAACTTCAATTATACGAACACCTGAAATTTAGCAGTATCATGTGCAGACAAGAAGAATTGCTAGACCACACCCTTTCAATTAGTGCTTTATGACACATTTTATGGTGTTCAGTTATCCGAACACCTCACGGTTCCAACGTGTTCTCATAACTGAAGTCTTCACCAATGTATGCCACAGTTAATAAACAGGTTTGCAAAGTGTAATATGGAAGCATATGATCAGGGACCAAAATGACTAAAATACATTTGAAAGTTAATTCATTCAACCCTTGCTAATTTACTCTCACTTTCTGAATTATATGAGTAATGCTGTCTGTGCATTACATGAATTGGCAATTGTCAGCATAGACTTCAGTTGTTTATACATTTTACTTGTAATGTGGTGATGAATATTTCTTTTTTAGTCAGACTTGCCACAATAGAGTAAGTAATCCTTATGTAGCTTTCTATAGTAGTTTATTTGTACTAACAATGCTTGTAGATCGAGTGATACCACGATTCAGTCATTCTCGGCTGAATATGGTGTTAGTTGTAGCAAGAATGATTTTTATCAAATTTCGAGTAAGCATTAGATGCAAAAGATAGTGCTGTTTGAATTTTGAATTTACAACATGCGGACGTCTTAATGTAGAACATATACTATAGTGCCATCAAGGTTTGTCATAACTGTGTATGCCTGAATGCTGTTCAAAAGTACTGGATGGAGGGTTATGAATTATTTCATTAGGCTTATTTCGCAGTTTTGACATTATTTTTTTTGTAAATTAAAATTTTTACATAAGCAGACTAGTGAGCAGATATAACTATATTCACAATGTGACCACAGGCAACAATATTCATGTTTAACATGCCATTATATAAGGCACGCTCAGACACTGAGAGGAGTTATCCCACAATATGGCAGAAAAACAAGGTGGCTATTACTATTGCTCTAGGTGCAACAGGGAGTACCTGCATCCATGGGACAAGGATAGGCATGAAGGACACAAAACCTATGAAACAGGACAGGCTAAACGATTTGCTTTAAAGTTACACCTGATGAGTGAAGCAACACGTTTATTACAAATAGCAAAATATGATAGTAAAGAGGTGAATATAAGAGAGGCTGAGGCCACTGCAATTTCAAAAATACAAAGTAACCTATTGGCATTGTAAGTTTAAACTACACACCCGCAAAAGAATTCAAAGCGGTAAACAATTCAATTTCTTGAATGGTACAGGTAAAGCTTGATAAAGCAAAAATATTCTGTTTAGTGGCGTATGGGACAAGGTCGACTCCTAGCAAGTGCGAAAATGTGAGGGCCAAAGTACAAAACGACATGTACGTCCACACATATATACAAACAAACAAATATCCCCAATTTTCAATTGTGAAACCTCTGATAGAGTCTCGCTCGCTCGTCAAAATTATATAGGGGTCACATTTTGCACAGGGGTTCAGTAGATATTTTTGGTGTTTGTATCAACAGTGCACATTATTTAATTTATTGTAATTATTAATTTATGTACTAAAGTAGTTGTCACTTATTAAAAAAACTAAAGAGTATAACATTTTTCCTGATTGAAACTTTAATTCACTGTGCAGCTGTTCAGCAAATATGAACTAATTTGCAATCCCCTAGCTTTATTTCAGCACATCATTACATATCATACATAACTAGTAAAACAACAGTTATCCAAACTTCAATTATACGAACACCTGAAATTTAGCAGTGTCATGTGCAGACAAGAAGAATTGCTAGACCACGCCCTTTCAATTAGTGCTTTATGACACATTTTATGGTGTTCAGTTATCCGAACACCTCACGGTTCCAACGTGTTCTCATAACTGAAGTCTTCACCAATGTATGCCACAGTTAATAAACAGGTTTGCAAAGTGTAATATGGAAGCATCTAATGAGGGACCAAAATGACTATAATACATTTTGAAAGTTAATTCATTCAACCCTTGCTAATTTACTCTCACTTTCTGAATTATATGAGTAATGCTGTCCGTGCATTACATGAATTGGCAATTGTCAGCATAGACTTCAGTTGTTTATACATTTTACTTGTAATGTGGTGATGAATTTTTCTGTTTTGAGAATATCTCATCTCAGACTTGCCACAATAGAGTAAGTAATCCTTATGTAGCTTTCTATAGTAGTTTATTTGTACTAACAATGTTTGTAGATCGAGTGATACCACGATTCAGTCATTCTCGGCTGAATATGGTACAAGTTGTAGCTAGAACGATTTTTATCAAATTTGGAGTAAGCATTTAGGTAGTGGTAAAAAGATGCAAAAGATAGTGCTGTTTGAATTTTGAATTTACAACATGCTGACGTATTAATGTAGAACAATTTAGAATTCAAAAGGACCTAAGAATTCCGAATCTGTTATCTATCAACCACTTACGCGTCCAAAACACGAACTAAACCATATCACTTCATATGTAATTGTTCGTGGTTGCCATAGTAGTTGTGATTGAACTTGACGATAAGGTCATAGTAATTAAAATACTTGTTTGAGCATAATGTCCTAAAGTTTGATATAATTAAAGGATAAATTAAGTGACAGCAAGTAATATTTTATTATAATAACTAAACAATAATGACTATAATTGTAAAGGGGCTTTCTCACCAAATTTATTCTCTTATTGAATTACTAATTCATTGAAGCACTTTGTGATAGGTAGACATGATTGAAAATTGTTGGTTGTTGATTGCCAAAATCATTTTATGTTTTGAGTTTATTTTTTCGTTTCTTTTCTTCTTTGTTTTAACTGGGGTGGAGGGTATCGATTTTGGAGAAAAGGAGTGAAAGTGACAAATTATACCCTATAATGTTATACTCCATGTTAAAAAAATCTTGCATAGAAAAACAAAACATGTTGAATAGAATAGTCTCACTGTATAGCACATGCTCAGATCGATATGTGTGAATGTGTATATATGTATGTGTGTTCATGGGAATTAGGGGAGGGGCAATGCTGTGTGCCCTTAATGTTATAATTCCAATTAGCCATGCTGAATATCTTCATGTTGTGTGAGGTAGACTCTGACTCTCTCACAGAAATACCTCCTTATCATGATCGTAATGAAATACCTGCGGACATAACAGTTTAACCACACTAATTGTGTTCATGACATCTCTAGCCAAAGGAATTATAATCATATTTGACATAATTCCATTCCTCAATTACTTACATGTATATAGATATTTATTTTTACCATCATCAGTCATGCTTGTGAGGGTTATAATAGCCTCCCGTCTATCTGTCTGTCACACTTGATTTTGGAGATTACAGACTATTACCTGTTGATGAAAATGTATGTATGTAAAAAAAAGAAAGTATTATTCTTATAGTCTGAAATTGTTTTGTAATAGCTACCTGCGTATAGTAGTGCAGAGGGAGCACATCTGGTGCTTTAATAATTATTGATGGCAATATTGATGAATATTGTTTAACTCCATTGCTTCACAAGAAGAAAATCTTCTTTATTTTATTTTTGAAAGTAAAGCAAACCTAGTTCTCTTATATTCATGCACTCCTACGTACATCTTCCACAATGTTTTACCTAGTAGATGTCACATTCGAAGAACTTACGTTTATCAAGTATAATTAATTTTTGTGACTTTTAGTAAGCAATTGTATGCAATAGTTTTAACATATCCGCAAATAACACTTTTAGCTAATAGTGTGCATTTCAAAAGTATTTGTATTTGCAATTGAATTACTACATTCAAGAACATATTTTATTTTGTAGCTATTTGAGTTCGTTTCAGATGATAAAGAAAATTTTTTAATTTATATTGCAGGATAGAAGGTAGACAATGTTTGCAGATTACAATAACAGTGTTGTCATGACTACAGTTAGTCATTCAAGGTCACATGTGCAAGTTATTTGTGAAAGTTCAAGAGCATAACCATCACTAACATGACGTCAACATCACTCCATCTAGTAATTAGTCTACAATCATTCTTTTGATGCTGCAGTATATCATGAGTCTGTTGGCACAATTATAGATTCTACTCCAACAATGTAAATTAATTGGGATTAAGTATTTGCTCCAGTCAAAAATTATAATTATTCCATATAAATTGTTAACACAACTATAGTTTACAGAAAGGAGTGAATTTTCTCATGACATATAATAATGTTCCATTATTTTGACACATTTCAATTTGTTTATTTTCTTCAAATAAACTGAGAAAAAGCACAACAAGATGATGGTAATGACGCAATGCAATTCATGCAAGAAAGTTGATAAAATTAATGTTTAACTTCATAGATTACATTGCTATGGTCATTCTAAGTGTTTAGTTACTCTGACTCTCAGACGACATTGGTGACAGTTGTTAGCTTATGAGTGTTTTAAACCCTCTCTCAATAATCAACACAGTTTTGTACCAATAACTAACCACCCCCATCCCCCTTTCCCTCATCTGTTCCTTCTTTCCACCCTCTAAATAATAATTAAATAAAGAAAAGTGATAATAAAGCAAAAAATTTGAAATGACAATTGTGTAACTTTCAAGATGATTATAAATAATTAAATATTTGAAGGATTATGATATGGAAGAAAGTGTTAGTTGATATCGTTGACAAGTCAGAGTCTAGCTCTACTAAATATCATAACTTCTTTAATTATTTAAAACTTTACTTATGAAACTATTAGTTGTTATTAAAAAATTTTTTGTAATTACTAATTTAAAATAATATTAACTAATAACAGTTTAACTTTAGGGATTATTTTTAATTTCATGTAATTGTGACTACTTGCAGGAATTTAGTGACTAGAGATGGTTCAGTAAATAAGATGAGATATGATAGAATTCCACATTTTCATGACCACAAAGGCTATTACTTCACAACTATACGCTTTTTTTAAACAATGCAGAATTAATAAGTGTTTGGCTTTCACAGGATGAGTTGAAGGCATAGCTACAAACTGCAGGAGTTTTCAAAGTATTGGAAAGATGAATTTATCAAAAAAATAGAGCTATAATTTTGATTTTACTCTGTGTGAGTTGAGAAGTCATCACTTATATTCTATGAGAGAGTCAGTCTACCTCACATAACATTAGCATATTCAACATGTCAACTAAGAACTAAAATGTACAAACACACACACACAGCAATATCTTCTCCCTATACAAACACACACCAACACATAGATTTGAGCACATGTTTGTGATGCCAATTTCTCCAGTATGTTTATCATTTATGCAGCATTATTGAGGATGAAATGTAACCATTGAAGTGTATAATTTGTTCTTTAATTATTACTTTTTTTACTTTTTTTGTGATCCGTTTTTCCTCCTAAATAACACAACAGCTAATTAATTATTATATTGGTACAAGCAACGTATGCAAGTGACGGCATTTCTGTACTAAAAGCAATGCCAATCTAGTCCTATCCACTGTTAAACTCCTGTTCAACTTTTGCTGGCAGCAATGCATGGCACTCATAAATTGGCCCACTTTTATTGAACTAATATGTAAATATGGTCTGTTTGAAAGATATTCATTGCTGTCTGGCAGAGGGGTGACCATGAGGCAGGAAGTGGTTCTACAGATAAATAGGCTGAACTCTGAAGACTGGCTCACTTCTGAGAAATACTGACTGGATTCAAGACTTTCTTGTCACTCATAAAAAGGTAATTTATAAAGTGTAAAATATGTTTAAGAGAGTGTACTAATGTGAATTGCATTAAAAACAACAACAACCTTATCTAAGTGACCTTCACAAATAAGTAAGAATATAATTCTATGGCTTAATTTTTTCTGTCTGTTCCAACTGAATTGCATATTCATTGGATCGTCACAGATCATATAAGTTTTGCAGTATCTTTATCTTATTTATATTTTAGTAGTTGAATAAGTAGAGTACATAATAAGCCATTTTCATTTGATTCCTTTAATTACCAATGTGGTAATTCTGAATTGTGAAATAATGCTATATATTAGATTTTAAATATATTTTTGATGTACTACTTTAAGCTGCAATTATATTTTGTTGTTGTTTTCAGGTTTTCTAAACGTGTAAAAGAATGGATACATTGACACCACCATTTTCACTCTGTTATGTACATAATATTCGAAGAAATCGATATTGTCGAACATGCTCACAATTGCATTGCTATCAATGCAAGGGGCTACATCTTTATCATGACGTTGAAAAAATAAATTTGGAAGCACGTATAATTGCAATAAGACAAACTTTTGATAAACTATTACCACTAATAAGACGTATTTCATCAGATACCTATTATCAAAAAATCAAGGTAGCCAAGGAGATGCTGTACGAACACTTCAATTTTCGTGACATTGCAAGAACAATACGAATCGGCTCCTGGAATTTAGATAGAGTCACTGATAGCTTAGCAAATGACTACAGACTAAATCGTATATGCAGAATAATTACCCAATATAGATTTGATATCGTAGCTGTGCAGGAAATTAACCATGAGACAGTGAGGAAATTAGTATACAGGTTGAATGATGATGGAGCTAGGAGAGATTGGGGTTATGTGAGTGCAAATGAAGCTAAAATTTCAGGTAAATTTCTGTATAGACGTATTCCTGGGATAAATAATAATCAACAGCTCACAATACATAGAGATAACATATATTGCAGGAAGCCCGTGTCAGCAGAGTTCACCACTACAGATAATTGGAGATTCAAACTTGTGAATTTTCACTTAAGACCACGAAATACAACAGATAAAAAAATTCAAAATGACCATGAAGTAGCTGGATTGACAGAATATTTTGTCGATACTCATTTAAATGATGCTGGTGACTTGATTCTGCTAGGAGATTTCAATTGCATCCCAAACAGTGCTGCACTTGCTAGTCGTGGATATAGCAACATATTTAGTGTGAAAGAATACACAAACACTAAATTATTTGACACTTACGATAATATTATAATACCTCACAAATTGCATCCTCGCTGTGTTGATCGTGGCATCTGTAGGACATCTCTTAAGAGACGACACTCCATTGCTGGAGAACGATACACTATTAAAGGTGTAAACTCTGTTGTAGGAAGTTCTGTTCATTTGCCCATCTGGGCTGATTTTGCTTATTAATTTCACCAATATTGTCACATCTTACTGAAGTACAGACCAAACATCCACACATTCTTGTGTTATAATTATTAATATTGTGTTATTATAATTATTTCTTATTGCGTTATATAATTATTTCTTATTGTGTTACTGTTATATAATTACTTCTTATTATTTGGAAACAAGGTTTTATAATTAAAGGTACTAGTCTCATTTTATGGATTATCTACCACACTAACTACTTAACACTTGACACAACACTAGATGTACGATACGAACATGCATTTATTCTAATTGTGAGGTACTTGGTGCTATTATATTAATTAGATGACTTATTAACATAGATATGTATGGCAAGCAAATCTGAACTTGTTATGAAAGGAAGTGCCTAGATTCCAATTACCACTGCAATTGACATTAAATTGAAACGTTTGCCACAATGTAATATTCACAACTCTTCAATATTATGGCTAGACCATATGCAGCCTATTTGCTTGCATTTGCCTTACTAGTCTCAAAAGATTATCATTAATTCTGAGTACTCTGCTACAAATAAAAATAGAAAATGAATAGACAATCAGATCCACTTAGCTACACACTAATTAAGTGGTAAAGATAGTAATAAAATGGAGTGTGCAAATATATATAATATAATCGCTGATGAACCTGCTGTTGTCTTACGCCACATGATATTATTAGGAGATTTTAACACGATTTCTGTGATGAGAAGAAGAGGAATAAAATTTGAAACCATGTTTACAGAAAATGAGCCCACCAACACATTAAAAACACAAACTTATGATAATAACTTCCTGAAGAAATGAAGGAAGAATGTTTGCATCACAAGGTCGGAAATATTTACGATAAAGATGGCAATTTGTTGACAAAGTATATAGTGATGCTAAAAAGACAAGTGATCACTTACCCAATTGGGTTGACATTCCTTTCATTGCTTTTTAACACTTAGTAACAAACACCATATATATCATTTAATAGCCCACAATAATTATAAAAAACAAATGCATTTTTGTAAGTTATATATTTTGTATCCTTTATACATTTCGTAAATTATTTGAAGCATTTTTTTTTATTGAACATTTTATAGTACAACACATCACAATTTTTCAGTGTATTAAAATTGAACAGGGTTGTAAACATGACTAAGCTGGAAATATGTATAAAGACCAGGTATTACCAACATCCATTGCAAAAAATCTCCTTATTTGGGTTAACATTTCTATTACAGGCTTCATAACCCACAAATGCAATTGATATGCCATTAATATAAGGAATTTATTTACAGCACTTTTGCTCATACTAATTCAGTTGGTTAGTTGATTCAACATTTTTTGTCATTTCAAAATTGGAATTGGTAGTACTTCTTCAGTCTGATTACATCTGTACCAATAACTCAATGATAGATAATTTCGTTATTTGTGTAGATATTAATATTATTACTCAACGAAAACTTGCTGTCAAAGAGTTAAAAGAGATAATATTGCATACCACCAATTTAACACTAAAAATGGCTACTGTAGAATCTTCTGGTATTAGTATCAACATCATCGCACATTATTTATTTAGTGTAATTCTTGTTTATATACTAAATTAGGTTACACAAGTAAAAACACTAAAGAGAGTACCACAATATGTCGTATGTGAAAGAATTTACTAGATTTTGAGTTGAATTCTGTTTAGTGGCGTATGGGACAAGGTCGACTCCTAGCAAGCGCGAAAATGTGAGGGCCAAAGTATAAAATGACATGTATGTCCACATATATATACAAACAAACAAATATTCCCGATTTTCAATTGTGAAACCTCTGATAGTGTCTTGCTTGCTCGCCAAAAATATATAGGTGTCACTTTTTCACAGAGGTCCAGTAGATATTTTTGGTGTTGTATCAAAAGTGCACATTATTTAATTTAGTGTAATTATTAATTTGTGTACTAAAGTAGTTGCCACGTATTAAAAAAAACTAAAGAGTGCAACATTTTGCCAGATTGAAACTTTACATATCATTACATAACTACAGTAAAGCATCAGTTATCCAAACTTCAATTATACAAACATCTGAAATTTAACAGTATCACGTGCAGACAAGAAGAACTGCTTGACCATGCCCCTCTAATTAATGTTTTATGACACATTGTTTATGGCATTCAGTTATCCAAACACCTCACAGTTCCAACGTGTTCTCATAACTGAAGTCTTAATATCCATGTATGCCATAGTTAATACACATTTCATTTTATGGTGTGCAAAATGTAATAGGTATATGGAAGCATCTAATGAGGGGCCAAAATGACTATAATACATTTTGGAAGTCAATTCATTCAACCCTTGCTAATTTACTCTCACTTTCTGAATTATATGAGTAATGCTGTCCATGCATTACATGAATTGGCAATTGTCAGCATTGACTTCAGTTGTCTATACATTTTACTTGTAATGTGGTGATGAATTATGTTTTTGAGCAAATCTCATCTCGAACTTGCCACAATAGAGTAAGTAATCCTTATGTAGCTTTCTATAGTAGTTTATTTGTACTAACAATGTTTGTAGATAGAGTAATACCACGACTCAGTCATTCTTGGCTGAATATGGTGTAAGTTGTAGCTTGAGCAATTTTTATCAAATTTGGAGTAAGCATTTAGAGTAGTGGTAAAAAGATGCAAAGATAGTGCTTTTTGAATTTTGAATTCACAACATGCCGACGTCTTAATGTAGAATATAAACTATAATGCCATATAATCTTCATAACTGTGTATGCCTGAATGCTGTTCAAAAGTACTGAATGGAGAGTTATGAATTATTTAAGACTAAGTATTTCATTTGGGCTATTAAATTTGGGCTAATAGTAGAACACAATATCAACTGGCAATGAATAAATTTAGAATTCAAAAGGACCTAATAATTCCAAATCTGTTATCTATCAACCATTACATGTCAAAAACACAACTGAACAGTATCACTTACTAGGTAATTGTTCGTGGTTGCCATAGCAGTTGTGATTGAACTTGACGATAAGGTCATAGTAATTAAATTATTCTTTGGGCAAAGAAGTCCTAAAGTTTGAGATTCAGGGAAGGAGGGGATAAATTAAAATTTATTATATTAGTTAGGTATGATGTTGTGGTATGCACATACGTAGCAACAGGGAGCTAAATATTGCTTCAAAAACAGGTCATATTCAAAATGCTGTAGCGAGTATAATAAATATCTTACGTTCACACAATAACTCAATATGCCCTACTGGATAATATTGCATGTAACATGCATGTTACCCCGCCTCCCCCCCCACCCACCAACTGCATTCATGTTGATAAATACATGCAGGTAACCAGCTTGTAGCGGTCCTTTATAAAAGGGCGTTGCCAGGGTCATATTTTGCGACACAAAGAAAGTGGAAGCTGCCAGTATTTATTTTGTCACAAACGTTCCGGAGACAGGTACTCACATATGATAATATGATATTGTCTAATGCGACTAATGGAAACTACAATGCATAGTCTGTTAGCTGCATTGTACCAGTAAATGATATGACAATTAGAAAAATTTCTAAACATTTACCTATCTTATTGATATTTAAAATTTTTATAACATTTAATTAAATGCTTTCTTTTGAATGTTTACATATGCCACTCACTTATCATTGCATCATGTTATTTACAAATTAAACAAACTGTAATTAAAACGGAAAATGAAAACTACACAACAAACAAAATTAAGAAGAAATATGTTAATTGTGAAAAGTAGTCATGTTCTGTAGTTAAAAGCTTTTGCATACTTATGTGTGCATGCGTGCATGTATGTGTACTTCAAAGGGAGTCACTAAATGAACAACTGTGTATATATATTTGTCAGCGTCAATGGCAATTATTTTCTGAGTGGAGTGTGGGTAAAGCTGTTGTCATGAACATATGTGTGCGGGTGCTAATAATGTATCAGATATAGTCACCAGTCTACCACAAAGGTCAAAAGGTAGTAATGAACACAAAACATGCTCGCACACACGTATTTTTTTTTTAATCCTACAAAGTGCTGTGCTGTAAATCAATCAGTCTCAGGTTCAGTTAACAAAATACTCATACCTCCCTCAATATTGAATTAACTGACCTTATGTATTTCCTACAACAATTTAACTATATAAATATTTATGCCTCTATAATTATATATATATTAGTTGAAACCTTTCCCAGCCAAGATCAAACTAAATTAAAAGAAACTAATAATCATAACCACCCTCTGCGTTTTAAAATACATAATTTTCTTAATGCAGACTTTAAAATTTGATTTAAACTCATTCATCATCATTCTAATTAACTGAAACTCACCCTTTTAGTTCCTCAATAACTAGTGATGTGCTTCAGCACAAATGGCGAGCGACCTTAAAACGATTGATTACAAGTTCTAACACTCAAGCTACAAAAAAAGTCAAGAGTTTTTAAGTAATAGTTATTAAACCAATATTGAGGTTTGTATATGATTTACGAATCCCAAGACTCGAGGGCGAAGCCGAGTGGCATGGGTTTGTGATTCAAACCGATTTTTATTGGTTTATAATCATTTTATAGCCTGTTGATAACAAATAGCTCTATTTATAACTCTCTCTGGTCATTTTCCCATTACTTTTAGTGGTTGCTATGAACATATCAACTTTTTCCCTCTAAGTCACTCCACCCAGTTTCAGTTGGTCTCTGTCTTTCTCCTTTCATTATAACTTCCTTGATACTTTAGAGGCTTAGCTAGACTAATTCTAGTGGCAGTACCCCCCCCTACCCCCCCCCCCCCCCCCCCCCCCCTCCCAGGTGCCTTTAATGGCTTCAACAACAAAAAGAAGCTTCTGTTTACAATGAGTGCAGCCTATTGAACAAAAAAATAATAAAGCTTGTTCAAGAGTTACTGGCAATTGAGACAGTCAGAATGGCGAAGTATTACGCTACAGAAGTTACCATTACTCAGATAAGAGAGTAATTTAGTATTTGTTTGCTAATATTAATGGCAACTACTATAATATTGGTTTGCACTGTAGTTTTATGTTACCTATCTAGACAGGCTCGCTCGATATTGGTGCTAAGCATACCACTAGTATATAATATAGCTAGTACTTATTACATGAGTCAGAGTGTGATATGGCAGAGATATTTCATGAGCAACGAGCCAGAGGTGAGTAAAAATAAAGCCTGAGAGTGAAATATCTTGCCATAACACTCTGATGAGTGTAATAAGTGGTTTATTCCAATATCTTTACTACTGAAGTTAGTACTAGGAAGGGTAACTCACAGGTAAAGTTGCTCTAACCCCATTTGATTTAAACTCATGTTCAGTTAAGTGTGAATAGTATTGTGCATTAATACTACTTCTAAGAATATCACAAAGAAAAAGTTTAAATAACGTGACTTGTTTTTTTGTTGCTTTTGTTTGTTTGATTTTCAATTCAAATGGTTTTGGGGAGTGGTTACTATGGCATTGAATGCTTTTACAGTATTATATGTAATTTATAGCCCATTACCCGAGCAACCGCGCTTGTCGTCGAGTACTATAAATCTGATATAGTCCCCGGTATTCACGTACGAAAATGTATTCGGTGATTTTATAGCCATCTAGTGTGACTTAGAAAGAAAGAGGTGTGTGCTGCATGCTCAAAGGTGGTACCAAGTGTGTCTAAAATTAGTTCTGAATATTGTGAAACCAGTGTGGTAGCTGATGATGTCAGCTGACCACAATCACAGTCATGCACACCCAGCTCCTCCCACTGCTATCCCTGCAATAGTTCTGTGGGTGGCCCCACAGCACCATCAAATAGTTTTCTGGCTGTACACGGTTCGGGCGGTTTCTAGCCGACTCCACGTTCTCAGTGTCCTGCGTAGGGTAGTGCTGCCACCAGTCTACTCACAGGAAAGGACGGAGAGGCAGTTAGCATTCTACGACCAATTACCAGCTCGATACCCTCCCGACCAGATTTAGGTTCTTCTCCAAATCTCGTCTCGTGAAAATAGCAATGTACGCATGCGCGTGTGTCCTTTATACACAGGACACATGCACACACAAACAAACTACAAAAACAAACATGTGACCGTGACACAGCAAAAATACAACAGTAACATATAAGTTCTAAAACACGCACAACATTGAATTGAAAAAACAACAACTACTTAATTGAAGATATCTAGTGTGGAATAAACCACTTATTACACTCATCAGAGTGATATGGCTAGACATTTCACTCTCTGGCTTTATTTTCACTGGCCTTTGGCTCATGAAAATAAATTAGCCTGCTTGTGAAATATTTCACCATGTCACACTCTGACTCATGTAATAAGTAATATACAGTTTTAATATAATACAAATCAGCTAAAATAGTTAGCATGGAATGTACTGATTGTGGGGGATGAAATTATGAATAATTATCTAATGAAGCTCGAACCCTCAGCGCTATTAAACACTACCTAGCTATTGCAATACATCTCCTTCCAAAAGAACTAGCCAGAAACACTCACCGATACGATTTTCAACGCGAAACTTCACTTCTTTCAGCTCCATTAACTTTCCTGAGCATAAATCAAACTACAAGGAAATTATTTTGCTCACGTGATTATGACGTGCCGCTAGGGGGCGTTGCCCATACGCGGAGCTGAAAGCCTAGCGTTTTCTCAACGATAAACCCGAAATTAAAAAAAGTAGCACAATAAAAGGTCGTCCTGAGTAAGTTCATACAAAACAGACAGGAAGACTCAATAACCCTCTCGCGCATGCGTCATTGCAGACTATATAAACATAAGGCCTTCCTCAAAACCCAAACTTCATGACTACAGTACATAGATCTGACATGGCCTCATGGGAAGATAGTATGAAAGATCAATTTAAAAATTTGACGGAAAAAATGTCTGATTTGTTATCAAAGTTGCCTCAGACAGACGATGATGCTCATCTGACGAAGCATCAAAAATATGCTACTAACATTACAAGTAATATCAATAGCAGCAAAGATGATTTCGAAAAACTCATCGAAGAGGAAAAAAAGGATGGCTTACGTATTGCATCATGGAATGTTAATAAAATTTCTTCAAATACAATCACTGATAGTAGATTGAATGCTAGTCACTACTATTAAAGAATTCGATTTTGATGTGATAGCACTTCAGGAAGTATATGATAATGAAGTTTTGAATAGAATTAAAAAAAAATTAGATGGATATGAGTCTGTCTTCATCCCTTTATCTGTATCCAATCCCAAAGAGAAAGCAGCAAGTTCTGGAGAGGGTGCATCCTATCCCAAAGATAAAGCAGCAAATTCTGGAGAGGGTGCATCCTATCCCAAAGAGAAAGCAGCAAATCCTGGAAAGGGTGCATCCAATCCCAAAGAAAAAGCAGCAAATTCTGGAAAGGGTGCATCCAATCCCAAAGAGAAAGCAGAAAATCCTGGAAAGGGTGCACCCAATCCCAAAGAGAAAGCAGCAAGTTCTGGAGAGGGTGCATCCAATCCCAAAGAAAAAGCAGCAAATTCTGGAGAGGGTGCATCCTATCCCAAAGAGAAAGCAGCAAATTCTGGAGAGCGTGTATCCAATCCCAAAGAGAAAGCAGCAAATCCTGGAAAGGGTGCATCCAATCCCAAAGAAAAAGCAGCAAATCCTGGAAAGGGTGCATCCAATCCCAAAGAGAAAGCAGCAAGTTCTGGAGAGGGTGCATCCTATCCCAAAGATAAAGCAGCAAATTCTGGAGAGGGTGTATCCTATCCCAAAGAGAAAGCAGCAAATTCCTGGAAAGGGTGCATCCAATCCCAAAGAAGAAGAAAGCAGCAAGTTCCATCCATCCCAAAGAGAAAGCAGCAAATCCTGGAAAGGGTGCATCCAATCCCAAAGAGAAAGCAGCAAATTCTGGAAAGGGTGCATCCAATCCCAAAGAGAAAGCAGAAAATCCTGGAAAGGGTGCATCCAATCCCAAAGAGAAAGCAGCAAGTTCTGGAGAGGGTGCATCCAATCCCAAAGAAAAGGCAGCAAATCCTGGAAAGGGTACATCCAATCCCAAAGAAAAAGCAGCAAATCCTGGAAAGGGTGCATCCAATCCCAAAGAGAAAGCAGCAAATTCTGGAAAGGGTGCATCCAATCCCAAAGAGAAAGCAGAAAATCCTGGAAAGGGTGCATCCAATCCCAAAGAGAAAGCAGCAAGTTCTGGAGAGGGTGCATCCAATCCCAAAGAAAAGGCAGCAAATCCTGGAAAGGGTACATCCAATCCCAAAGAAAAAGCAGCAAATCCTGGAAAGGGTGCATCCAATCCCAAAGAGAAAGCAGCAAATTCTGGAAAGGGTGCATCCAATCCCAAAGAGAAAGCAGCAAATTCTGGAGAGGGTGCATCCAATCCCAAAGAGAAAGCAGCAAATTCTGGAGAGGGTGCATCCAATCCCAAAGAAAAGCAGCCCTGGAAAGGGTACATCCAATCCCAAAGAAAGCAGCAAATTCTGGAGGGGGTGCATGCTATCCCAAAGAGAAAGCAGCAAATTCTGGAGAGGGTGCATCCTATCCCAAAGAGAAAGCAGCAAGTTCTGGAGAGGGTGCATCCTATCCCAAAGAGAAAGCAGCAAGTTCTGGAGAGGGTGCATCCTATCCCAAAGATAAAGCAGCAAATTCTGGAGAGGGTGCATCCTATCCCAAAGAGAAAACAGCAAATTCTGGAGAGGGTGCATCCAATCCCAAAGAGAAAGCAGCAAAACTTAAAGAAAGTGCAGGATTTTTATATAAGTTACAAATTCTGACACATCCTTATAAGAGTTTAATTGTGCCTACAGACACAAATAGGAAGATCTTCATTAGAAATTTTCCCTCTTTAGAGTTAAAGTACAAAAGTTGCACTTATCAATTTGTTAATGTTCATCTTTCAGCTGATAATCCTAAAGACGAATATAACAATTTTGAGAGCATTATAAAAAAAACTGAATACGATAAGCTTAAAAAGGTAATTTTTCTAGGAGATTTCAACAAGCTTCTTCCACAAAACGGCAGTCCTTGTAGATGTGGTTATACTCCAGTCTTTAAGAACAAGGAATACACTAATACAAAGAGAACAAAATCTTACGATAATATTTTGGTTCGAAAAGCGAATTAAAAAATTAAGCAACATAAAGTTGCTGAAATTATATGTTCTCAGAATGTTCAACTTAGAAGTGTTCATTCAACCGCAACAGATGAGGCTGTGTTTCAAATGGAACAAATACCATTACTGACCCCTGAGATGGTATCAAACCATTGTCCTATATTTTTAGATATAATAATCGATGAAGACCCTAGCAAGAACGAAAACTCAACTTAACATATCTGCCATTAGCTAGCTATCATGCCATTAGCAAGCACATTTAATTTTTCTTATTTGTATTGTTACTATTTGTATCAGAAGTTCCTATATATATATTTTTTATATTTTATCAAGCCAAGCCTCTAGTTATAAGAGTCCAGAGCAAGGAGTTTGTCACAAATAAAAAAAAATTTCTGTGTTGTTCTAAAAGTGGAAGTCTCAGGCAACAACTGAGAAGCCAGCCTTACTATTTGACTCACTGGAGGTTGCCCATGATCTAGCAATTTTTCATGTCTGCGCGTGCTACTATTAGATTTTGAGAGTTCATATAGCTGAAGTGTCTGGATAATCGACATTTTGTACTGTACTATTAATGACTTATAAAGGGGTACTTACATTTTTTTTTTCAGTTACGCTCCTCTACTTAACTTCTTCATCCCAATCTTGCATTCTTGGCACCCAAATAACAGCTCTGGAGAACAAACATAAATCCTTTGGAGTTTGGATAACTATAAACTTTAAGATTAATGATTATGACAATCAGGAATAATATAATTGTATCAGCTCCTAATTAAAATATACCTGTAAATTTATGCTGGAGGTCAGTGCACCACAAATTGTACTGTTTGAAGAGCAGCAGCTAAGCTGTAACAGTAAAATATTCACACACAATTTCCTTTTCATGTATGGTACTTTCGATATTCTTCATCAACGAAAAGGGAAAAGCATTCACCACAAAGAAAAAGTTGTTTTGTTAATACAACATCACTGATGAAGACTCGGTAGAGTAGAAATGTCTGTTTGTGGACTTAATATTAAAATATTATATATACTTCTAATTCAAGTTAAAATATTTAATTTATTTATATAACTAGTGATGTGCTTAGCACAAATGGCGAGCGAGCCTAAAACTACACTATTGTTACATGATTAATTTTAACTTCTAACACTCAAAGCTACTAAAAATAATGTTGAGTTTTTAAATTACATTTATACTAAAGTGATAACCATAAAATTTCAGTGGCCATTCAAAGTGGGAATGCCATTTCTATTTTAGGTGGGCACCCCAATAGATTATTCATATTATTATTATTATTATTATTTATTTATTTATTTATTCTTTCTACTAGTGGTGTGCTTGAGCACAAATGGCGAGCGAGCCTAAAGACTATACTATTTTTATTGACTTCTAACACTGAAGCTACTGAAAATAAGGTCCAGTTTTTTAATTTAGCATACGGGGTAAAGGGATTTCAGTGCCATAGTAACAACTCTCTGCAACTGCTTGAATTGAAGGAAAAAACAACAACAACAAAACAATACGCGTTATTTAAAAGTTTTCTTTGTGATATTCTTTAGCTAAGTAGTGGTTGTAACACACAATGCTTTGACACAGCAGGACATGCACCTACACAGACTTACCTTGGCAGTAGTCTAGTGGACAATGTATTTTCAGGTAAATACTGTGCGCACGGCTTATAACTATGACAAAGAGCGCATTGACTTACCACCGCCACTAACTCGAATAGAAATGGAAGTCCCTTAAGTTGTCAAGTATTAACTGCACCCGCAAAAGAATTCAAAACGGTAAACAATTCAATTTCTAGGGTGATACGGGTACTGATCGATAAACCAGAGGATTTTGTTTAGTGCAATTTGGGACGGGGTCGAACAAATAACTAACACAAAAACGTGAGGGTCAAAGTACAAAATGACATACGTACGTCCAAACATATATACAAATAAATAAACATCCCCGATTTTTTCATTTTTACCCCTGTAAGTGTCTCGCTCGCTACGCTCGCTCGCCAATTATATTATCCTTTAGTATTTGTGTATAACCCTTTGCCTTGCCAGGACTTTATTTTTATTGCCTATATTTACACTGTATTTTCGGCCGTAGAACTTACTACCAGTTGAATGGCTACAGTGATAGAGAGTTGTTTTTTACATCATTATTGTTGTTATTGTTATTGTTGTCGTAGGAGGTTTCATTATGTGGTAAAAAAAACTAATTATCATTCTCAAGTCATTTGCACTTGCTGAATTATAATAAACTGCGCTATATGTATACACATAAATAATGAATTTACTATTGTCTGTAGACTTTATTCAATTCTTTATTACATTTTTTACTATGACTGTGGCTTCAGTTTTTGAGTACTCATCCCAAATACGTCACAATACAGTATTCCTCTTGTGTATATTTGGAGTAATAAAAATTTCAGAGTATAATAATTATGCCTTATATACTCCATAATAGTTGCAAAAATATCACAACATCTTCCTTATTTAATCCTGCTGATATTTAAATGTACTACATATGCCCAAATATAAATGCTTTGATGTCTTTCACAACTTTTCAATGAATACTTTTAAACTTAGCGTACAGTGTGTTGCTATTAGAAGCACTTAAAACTTTCAAGAAGTGTGAGCATTGGAATCTTCTGGACAAAACAAATGCCAATAAAGTGTGAAGCAACGGGTGCTAAGAATCTGGTCGGGTAATTATGACATATCTAAGGCACAAACTCAACTGTATCATTCAGCTACTATCAATCAGATTGTGGTGACCACATAAGTGCTTGAGGTTTGCCACAGCATAAGGATGCTTGAAATTGACATCTCAGATCTTGTCTCACTCACTTACATACACATCATAAACTGTGTGCTCTCTCACTAAACTGTTCATACTCAGATAAAGACCAAAAATAAATAGCAATAAAATAAAGACATAATGATAGGACATCCAATGGAATAAGAGGTGGGTGTGTCCTGCCGCTAATGACTGTTATTGTATTGTAGTTTTAATTACTTGAGCATGAGCAAAGCGAGTGAGTGAGTGAGCAGAGTTATGTAAGTGTGTGAGATGAGAATTAAGAATATGTTTTATGTCCTAGCTCACCTGCTGTGGCAAACACAAGCACTTGTGTGGTCACCACATCTTTAGATAGAGTTGAGTTTGTGATTTAGAAATGTAACAGTTAATTACCAAACAGACTATATCACCCATTGCTTCACACTTCTACAGTTCAACTTCCTCCTCACACTTCAGATAAGGTTTTATAATGGTTACAAAATATGGTTCAATGCTAAATAGAATATATTCATAGAAAGAGTAGTAACAAGGCTATTATATAAGGGCTAGAGTAGTAAAGTAAAACTTCACAGGTGGCCATTACAAGTTCAAATTTCAAAAGGACGATCATTTGTCCTTTTGTACAACTACTCTAAAGTTATTGTATGATACTCTGAATTGGTTTTTGCTAAACTACCATATGGCTTTCAGGAATCTTCTATTGTGACAAATTTGGGATGAGTTACTCACAAACTCAAGTTGTCATAATATTTAAATCAACAATTGAAATCTACAGACAAACAATTGCCCATTCATGTACAAGAAGACTTAAACAGACCTCCTTATGTATTTAGAAAGTGTTACTGAATTAAGGATGGTAAAATGAACCATTTATTCAATCATATTGATTTCATCATTGTTTGTCCGTAAGTATATGTATTTAGCTACATAAGTAAAAATTGTAGCCTTATCATACATAGGATGTAATTTCAAATTATAATACGGTATATATGTGACAGACCAATTACAAACTGAGATTTTTTAAATATGGTCTAGCTATTTTAAAAAAGGCCAGACAATTAAATGAGTTCGTCTGGTTTAAAATGGGTCAGACAGTTTAAAACAGGTGGTCCAGCCGCAGTCTCAAATAATTAGTTTTTAGTGCCAGCAATCTGGACGTGGACATTGTTATTTGTTTGAGACATTATGTTCATCTTTAGGCCACTCAACTGAATTGTGTCATTTTGTCATGTTCATTCTTAGGCCACTCAAGTTGTTGTCATGATGTCATGCTACTACTCCCCTACTAGTTTTAACCATTCACTTTTCTCATTTTATTCAGTGTTCTGTATAAGTCAAGTTTTAAAAAGACTATTTTTTCTCTGAGTTGGTGGTGACTACCTTGGGAGGGTTTTTGCTGCAGTTACTCAGGTGCACACTCGGTACAGGCATTACGGGATAAGTGAGGATAAGTCTGACTGATTAGTAGAGTTGGAGCATCGCTCACATTAACCAGCCTGATTATTGGTCCTTCGAGCCGGATAACCCTCTGGATAGTGTAACTACGTAAACTTCAAGAACTCTCACTTTCAGTATTTTGAATTGGGGACTTAGAGATTATGGCTACAACAGTTACTGATGTCAGAAGGACACGAGGCCATGCTAAAGGAGCGCTTACTCGAATTACACCCATAGTAGAAGGATGGATGAAGGCCACACCACAGACACTTGTTGTTTGTCAATTACAAGTGAAGATAGATGAGTTGCTTCGAGCAGAAAAGCTTACAGACAGCAAACTGAGATTCTCTTGGGAATAATACCTGAGGAGCAAGAAGATGTTTGTGCTACTGAACTTGAAGGAGAAGCAGAATTTCAAGCCAATCTTCAAGAGCAGTTGGACAACCTTACCTTCTTGAAGGAACAGTGCACTGCGTACCATAGTTTAGATGACTTTATAGAAGAATTAGAAGATGCTGAGAGGGAACTTCCTGATAATGTGGAACAGCTAAGAAGACGGTTGCCTTCCTTGCATAAAGGGTTGGAAGAAATCTTGAAGGTACTTTCAACACCTGGAGCTAAGAAGCTGGCTGAGCTAAAAAATAAGAGGTCTATTTTGAGAGCAAGACTACTGGCACTAGAAGGTGCAGTTGATCTAGTGTCTTTTAGGGGTCCAGAGAAAATAAGTGAAGGAAGTTCAAGTGTTTGCTCAGCCTCACATGATAGATCATCTCGACTCAAGATGCCAAGCATAGAGATGCCTCAGTTCAGTGGAGAAATGCTGGATTGGGAACGTTTCTGGCAAGATTTCTCAGCAGCACTCAGTCATGACACTAAGCTTATAGACTCAGAGAAGGCTATTTACTTGTCATCAGCTGTCAAGTCAAAAGAGGCTAAGGCCATCATAGCTACACCCTTTGAACGAAGAGATTACAAAGAGATGGTTAAAGCTCTCAAGGATGAATATGATCAACCTAGAGCAATATATCGTACCTGAGTCAAGAAGTATTTCAATCGTACCTCAATTGGAAGAACCCAGAAGTCCCTCAAGGAGGCCAGAACTGACATTATGTCTAATATACATAAAGTCACTCCAAAAGCTTTCATCTCTTGACGCATTTCTTATTGCGGGATTGGAACTGAGCTTTAGTGATGAATTGTTCAAGGAATGGAAAACTGAACTGCATCATCTCAAGTCTAAAACACCAACCTTACAAGATGTGGAAAGATTTTTTAAGGATCAACTGCAACTCATTGATAGTGCCACACCCACCAAGAGTATGAATAAAACATCTGGAGGTACTCAGCCCTCTACTTCCATCCTGTCGTCAAAGAAGGCCAAACCAATCTTGCTCAGTCATACACGCAGGTCATGTGTGCACTACCAGCAAGATCATTCTTTGCATCAGTGTGATTCTTTCAATAAACTGTCAGTAGAAGACCGAGATAAATTCGCCAGGAATCATCAGTTGTGTCTTAACTGCCTTACAGTCTGGCATAGAGGCTTTGAATGCTCCTCAAAGTACTCTTGTAGACAGTGTGGAGCATGGCATCACACGCTGCTCCACAGGAACAAGCGGCCAATGGTCAATACTACAACATCAATGAAGGAAACTCCAGAAGTTGTGCCAGCTCAAGTCAATATTAGTCATACGTTGAAGACAGAAAATATTGCTATATCACCCACCTGTCAGGTGCTAGTGGAAGGACCTCACGGCACTGTGAAAGCCCGAGCCTTTATAGATGGAGGATCTCATGTGTCTCTTGCTACTCATCGTCTTGCCAATCAGTTGAAGCTCACAAAAGCCAGGCAACTCGCACGGTTTTCGGGTTTGACAGGAGCTGTTCTTGCAAACAGTACACATACTGCCACATTGCATCTGATATCTCCAGATGATCCTGACAAAGTTCTTCCTCTAACAGTATCATTGCTTGATTTCATTATTCCCGAGACACCACCCATTGATGCTAGTGCTGTCAGAAATAACCCAGCATTTAACAAGTTGCCACTTGCTGATCCTAATTTTGACAAGGGTGGCCATGTAGACATGCTACTGGGAATTGGAGTACGACCCTGGATCTACCTCAATGGGAGAGTGACCACAAATGATGACACTTTGGCTGTGTATCAGACAGTGTATGGCTAGACAGTGGAAGGCTCTCTCCCATCCAAATGTAAGACTCAAACTATACAATCTTTACACATTGCCTCTGTTAATGTAGAACATGACATCAGCCGATTCTGGGAGATGGAAGAGCTTCCTTCAGTTTCCGAGCTCTCACCTGAGGAGGAGAGAGCTGTTACCCACTTTGTTCAAACTTACACAAGACTCCCTAATGGTCGCTATCAAGTCAGTCTGCCAAAGATCGATGGGGACACTACTCTTGGCTATTCACGAGAATTGGCTGTCAAACGCTACCTCAGCAATGAGAAGTCTCTGCAGCGCAAAGGCATCTGGGAAGCTTATCAGCAAGGAATTCTGGAATACTTCAGCCTGGAACATGCAGAGCCAGTCCCAAGGCAGGACTTGTGTAAGCCAGAAAACATTTGTTTTTATATGCCTATGCATGGTGTTCATAAGACCAGTTCTACAACCACCAAGCTACGGGTGGTATGTGATGCCTCAGCATCTACAAGCAATGGAAGATCCCTGAATGATGTTTTGCTGCAAGGACCATGCTATTACCCACTCATCACTGATGTCCTTCTACGATTCCGAAGACACAGAGTGGCGCTCTCCGGAGACATTTCAAAAATGTTCCGGGAGGTGAGTCTTGCTGAGGACGATCGAGATCTACATCGATTTGTGTGGCGTCCAGTACCTGGAGGAGAACTACAGGAAGCACGAATGTGTCGAGTGACATTTGGAGTGAACTGTTCCCCATTTTTGGCCACTCAGGTCCTGCGTCAGGTGGCCCAGGATTATCAACAAGAGTATCCTCGAGCATCTCGTATAGTCATGCAAGATTTCTATGTTGATGATTGTCTTTCAGGAGCAGATACTGAGGATGAGGCAATCGCTCTGAGGGAGGAGCTCAATATGCTGCTTAGTCAAGCTCATTTCACTCTTAGAAAATGGCGCAGTAACTCATCCAATGTGCTGGCGTCAGTTCCGGTGGACCTCAGAGAACAAGAAACAGTGCAAGTACTACCAAACAACAACCACAAAGCCTTGGGAATACACTGGGATACTACCCAGGACTCCTTCTATGTTGCAATACCAATTACATCTTCAGCTATTGGTGACATCACTAAACGAGTGGTCTCTTCAGAGTTAGGACAACTCTATGATCTAATGGGGTTCTACACACCTACCATTGTGCTCACTAAGCTATTTTTACAGAAGCTTTGGCAGTGTCAACTGGGATGGGATGATCCTCTACCAGAAGATCTTTCTCAGGAATGGCAGGAGTGGCGTGATGATCTACCCAGTTTGAATCAACATCCTATAAGTCGTTAGATGTATAGTCATGGTAGAGAAATCAAGCATGTGGAAGTACATGGCTTCTCAGATGCATCTGAAACTGCTTATGCATGTTGCATTTACCTTCGAGTTTTATATGCTGATGCGACCACATCTTCAACACTCATCTATGCCAAGTCAAAGGTGGCACCATTGAAACCAGTGACAATTCCCAAGTTAGAGCTCTGCGGAGTTCATCTCCTGTCGAAGACACTCTTGTATGTCTGCTCAACTCTTCATTTAGATCTCAACCAAGCATTTGCATGGACAGATTCAACCATAGTTCTGAGATGGTTGCAGGTACCTCCACACAAGTTGCAGACATTTGTGGCTAATCGGGTAGCACAAACTGTTGAGATACTTCCCCCTGCCGCTGGAGACATGTGTGGGCTTGGAGAACTGCCCACATTCACGAAAGGAGTAAAGACAGAGACCTTTGTGTTGCATGTAATTATTAAATGTATCAGTGATGTATGTTTCATTCAGTTTACGCACACCCTGTAGGGATGCTAGTTCACAGTCACACTTGTTGCTCATGCGTGTTATGTTATAGTTGTTTCATTCTGATTGGTCGAGTGGTGAGTGGGCATATGCATATCAAACCCCTCACCACGTTTTGTAATTTAGTCCATGCTTAACGTAGTAAATTAAACAACGAGAGAGATATCTCTAGTGTGGATTCTGGTGGCAGCGACTAAGCTGTTGCCAAGTGCGCGGACTCAGTTGGAGACTAAGGACTCCTAGCGGAGCTTCCCCACAACATGTGAGGTCCAAAGACAACCCTGCAGATTTGGCATCTCGAGGTGTTCTTCCCTCTCGTCTTCTTGATTCCAGTCTCTGGTGGTCAGGACCTCCATGGCTGTTACTCCCTCCTCATCTGTGGCCAGAAGAGAAGGTGACGGTACCTCCAGCAGACTTGCCAGGATTAAGGAAGCATATAGTGTTGATCAACTTACCTAAGTTCGACTTGGACCAGAGGTACAACTCATTTTGCCGACTACTTCGTGTCACTGCCTGGATACTTCGTTTCTTTTACAAGATAAGTAAGAAAATAGTGAAAGTTTTGACTCCGTCTTATCTTACTGTAGATGAACTAGTGGAAGCTGAGTTGAGAATTCTGAGCCTACACCAGCAGAGACACTTCAGCAAAGAGATGGACCTGCTCAAGAAGGGTTGTCAAATTCATAACCATAGCTCTCTTTGGCACCTCAATCCAGTGCTGGACAAGTTGGGAATCCTCAAGGTTGGAGGACGCCTCAGCAACTCTAAATGGGCAGAAAGTATCAAGCATCCTCCCATTGTTTATGGGCCATCACACTTTGGTCGATTGATTGTTGACTATCTTCACCAACGGCATCAGCATGCAGGCCCCACCCTCCTGATTGCAATGGTTGCTGCTGAGTATCATATCACAAGTGCAAGACGTGTTGTTCGGAATGTGACTCGAGCCTGCGTTACCTGCAAAAAGGTGGAGGCCCAGGCAGCCAAGCAGATGATGGGGCAATTACCTTCCTCGAGAGTAACTCCATCTCCTCCATTCAGCAATGTTGGGATCGATTTTGCAGGACCTGTGCAAGTCAAGCTCGGTCGGATTCGTAAGCCAGTATTAGTTAAAGCATTTGTCGCTGTTTTTGTTTGTATGTCCACACGTGCCATACACTTAGAGGCTGTGAGTGACCTGAGCACAGATGCTTTCCTGGCTGCCTTCAAGAGATTCATTGCTCGTCGTGGCCTACCACATCAGGTGTTTTCTGACAATGGCACAAACTTTGTTGGGGCTGAGAAAGAAATTCAAGTGGCTTACAAACTACTTCAGGATAACCAGTCAGAGATTGCAGATGCTCTGGCCGCCCAGAAGATAAGATGGTCCAGGATCCCTAGTCGGTCTCCTAACTTTGGTGGTATATGGGAAACTGGGGTTAAATCCATGAAGAAGTTGAAGAAGACCTTAGGAACTATTGCATTCACCTTTGAGGAACTTGCAACTGTGCTGGCACAGACAGAGGCAATATTGAACAGTAGACCACTTTTGCCTATTGAAATGCTTCCAGATGATGGCATGGAGATTCTTACACCAGGGCACTTTCTAGTAGGAAGACCACTGACCTGTCTTCCTCCAATGAACATCAGTACTGGCAGCACGTCATCTATTCGTCGCTGGAATTTGATGCAGCATTATGTCGATGAGCTATGGGAAAGATGGTCTGGGGAATATCTACAAAGCCTCAACAGATACAATAAGTGGCTGCAACCACAGAAGAATCTGCAAATTGGTGACATAGTGTTATGTAAAGACTTACCTGAAGCTCGTCCGAGAGCCTGGCCACTGGCAAGAGTTTCGAACACCTTTCCTGGAAATGATGGAGTTGTGAGAGTTGTTGAGTTATCAACTGGGAAGAATACCTATGTGCAAACTGCAAGGAAAGTAATACCACTTCTCTGCTCCCTGCCCCCCAGGATGGTCCAGCCGCAGTCTCAAATAATTAGTTTTTAGTGCCAGCAATCTGGACGTGGACATTGTTATTTGTTTGAGACATTATGTTCATCTTTAGGCCACTCAACTGAATTGTGTCATTTTGTCATGTTCATTCTTAGGCCACTCAAGTCGTTGTTATTAGTAGAGTTGGATCATCGCTCACATTAACCAGCCTGATTAACAGGTCAGTCAGTTTAAAACGGGTCAGTCAGTTTAAAACTCCAAATTGATTTTTAGTAAACTACCAAATAGCTACATAAGGAAATTTGGGATGAGTACTCACAAACTCAAATGGTTTAAAAGCCTTATGTAATTCAGAAAATAAGAGTGAATTATATATGGTAATATGAACAATCCTTCAATAAGTACTTTCATTACGGTGTTCCATAGAAAGACATTTATTTAGCTAATTTCCTAGAGTAAAATGTGAGGTAACTTATATATTATATGTTAGATTAATAGTAAAGGTGCACATGGTTGTGCGACAAGCCCTGCCCAGGATACACATTCGCCTACGCAGCCACACCCTCAAGTAAAAAGCTGTGGGTGATCCAAATTGTGTAGCTATCAGTTATAATCAGTTATTGCTGGAAAAATTGTACTCAATTATTATGTGTTGTGGTTGTTTCTGTCATTCCGTCAATATCCCATAGATGGTCTCAATTGGCACTTTTCTATACATGCCTCATCCCCCACTCTATTACTATTATTTGGTTCATACTGAAATTATTTTGGAAAATTTAACTATTTTTTATTTTAAATTGATTGAAGAGATACAAAATTTAATGTTATCCCATAATGTGTAACAGGCAAGCTCACCCATGGATAACCTTTCGCAACAAATGTGTTCGATTAGTCTCACTACTCTCACCTTATGCTCTTGGAATGTTCAGAAGTTATCTGAAAAAAGCTCAGAGAAGTTAAGAATTATTGTCAACACTCTCAGAGGTTTAAACTGTGATGTCATAGCACTTCAAGAAGTATCAACTGCTACACCAGGAGATATACTTGCAGCAGAATATCTGAGTACTATAACTAGTAAGTGGTCAGCTAATTCTCATGTAATAAATGAAAAAAGTGTCAGAGACAAGGAATATAGTGTGTTTTTATGGAACAATTCCTCTGTAAGTGGTGTAGAGCCAAATGGTCATGTGCGCAAACCTTTTAGTAGAGAACTACATTATATAAATTTCACGTATAATAAAAAGTCAATGAGAATGGCAAACTTCCATTTTAGAGCAAGAAAGCCTAAGATTACAGATCGTGTTAGCCAAAAAGTAACAAATGACTGGGAGCAAGATGCCTTGTATGACTTGTTTCAGACTTGGACAAATTATTTATTTGCCGTTGGTGACTTCAATTGCTACCTGATGAGTTTTGATCGCACAGGTCAAATGAGGAGTAATTATTGTCAGCTGCTGCATCCACACGTGTATACTAATTATAAACAGGATGATTGCTACGATAATGTACTAGCACGTCCTCATATAGTGACATCTCACAACCCAGAGGCAAGTGTGAACTATCCTGTGAAGCAACATTATTTTGATGCAACAAAAAAACAAAACCAGATTAATTTCTGACCATAAGCCAATTAGAGTTATTTTTAAAAATATTTAGAAATAGCTTAGTTGAGGTTATTGTTTTTAATTAATTTGATATTTTTTAAAGTCAGCTCATACTATTCAATATTGTTTTAGTATGTTTTTACTACACTGTGTGAATAAGATGTACTTGATGATTTAAAATAAAGATGTCCTTGCCTATTGTATGTTATGATGTTCTGCATAATTTAACAAATTTATAAAAAAACAAAAAAAACATTAGTTATAATAATAACAATAATTATTAAAAATATTATTAATAATAATAATAATATTAATAATAATAATAATAATAAATAACAAAAATAATAATAATAAAAAAAATAATAATAAATAACAACAATAACAATAATAATAAATAATAATAATAATAAATAATAATAATAATAATAAATATAGCATTAATAAAATAATAATAATAGCAATAATAAAAAAAAAAAAATAATAATCATATTGCTATTAAATAACACTAATACTAGTGCCTAGCACTAAAATATCAACTTTGCCAGCTCTTAGAGAACTACTCAGCTGGCAGCAAAGGCCGGACTGTTAGTATATGAGCTATGACTCAATTTTTGATGATAGGTATCAGTTTGGGTAAATCATTAACTCTGTTGGGATCATTGCTGAGAGGTAACTTGTGATTATAATTGACCATTTTATTTTCGATACAAGCAGTAGTACGGTGGTAAAGTATGTGGTATTCTGAGATAAAGATCTGAATTATGTATTTATTGTTTGTAACCCATTCTGGATAAGTTGGCATTCATATTACCAGCTGATGAGTAAGTTATGCTGTAAAATTGAAATATTCAAACTCAAACCTATCAAATATAATCAAATATTCACACCTATCACATATAATCAAATATTTAACCTATCAAAAAATTGAGCTTTAGTTGAGGTGTTTTAGACCGAAATGATAACTTGGTAGTGTTTAGAACTCAATTCTCATCTCACACACTTACATAACTCTGCTCACTCACTCGCTTTGCTCGTGCTCAAGTAATTAAGACTAAAATACATAGCGGCAGGACACACCCACCTCTTATTCCATTGGATGTCCTACCATCAGACGTAGTACCAGTATCTCCTGTCCTGTATGTGATAATAAAGACATTAGACCATTCTGTTGCTGTTACCTTGCTATTACGAGCACCATAACCTATAGAGAAGAACTGGTGGTAGGGAAACCATAGAATGAAGTACTACTAGTGAAGGGACTTACTCCTTCCACTAAATACGGTTGGACTATAAGGAGTTTTGGCCTAGTGCCCCAAAGAATTGTATCTACTAAGTAGATAATCAATGCTCAAACTTGTACACATAACATTTGAATACACTAACATCATTCCTAAATCACACTTAATATAATATTAGTGTATTGAGTGTCAGGGAATGGTATGTGTGGGTTGAGATGTCATGAATACAATTAGTGTGGGAGGTGTAACATCAGCAGGAGGTTACCTCACTCAACATAAAAATATCACAAAAAAATGGACACACACACCATGCTAAAATGTATGTGCTATAGTGAGGCCAGTTACTCTTTATTTGCCAGAACTTTATGGTTGTTTAGAAGAATTTCTCAATTAACTTTTTCACAATTAGGAATACAATTAGAGCAGGGTCACACTTGTTTTGCAAACTTGTAGATTTTGAATAGGAGTTCATAATCTCAGACTTACCACGCACAACGACCAAAGCAAAAATACACATGCTATTATTAAGGCATACTCAAATACCGAGAGGAATTATCTTACAATATGGCTGAAAAACAAGGTGGCTCCATTTAATGCATGATACTAAGGCTTTATCTTGTCGAGTTAATTTCCATGTCAACTCTTAACATAAAGTGAAAATTTGTACCTAAAGCATAGTACATATTTCCACATACGATAGGAAACACCTCATACATTCCATGAAATCTTTAAGTTGCACAATCACTATCAGTCCTATTGTATTGATAAGCTACAAGTGAATGCGGTATTATAAGAAAAGTATTCAAATGGGCTAGAGACACTCAGTGGTAAAATGTCACAACATAAAGCTAAACTACCGCAGGCAGCAAGAAATCATTAGTTACCATGATTACGACATGATGATAGGGGCGTTATCCACAGAAGGTTTTACTTATGCAAAGCTGATAGCTTCACATTTTCTCAAAAATATACACAAAGAATATAATCAGTGTGTTTTGAAAAAATTAATTTTACAAACTACACCAGCATAATAGGCTTAGTATTTACACAAGTGCCGTGGGCATGAGTGTAAATACAGCAAATTAGACGAGTGATGCTCTCTGATATCAAATTTAAAAATTTATTGTGTAAAAGCACTATGAACAATACTACAATCTGGGTGGACATAATAACATAATGCAATAGCCAAGAACACAGGTGCAGGATAGTACTGCCCTAAGCAAATTCTCGTTTTGCTTTAGAACATGGCTGATGTAGGTTTTGTATTGTGACAGAGGAACTTTAAAATGCTTTGGTTCTTCAGAGAGGGACACTATTAACTTGGTGCCCTGCCTTGAGGGCATGGACACCTAGTATCTCCAATTGTGTTATTAGGAGGAGTCACTACTTTCTAAATCAGTTAGGCGCTGCACAACCGTCGTGAACCACCGTTTTTAGGGTCCCTCAGGCCCCAAATAGCGCCCTTGCTGCACTCCGGAAGCTATAGCCTAAGGCCTTCAGGACCCTAAACACATTAGTTCCCTCTGAGGCAGCGCCTAACTATTATTATTTATTGCATTTCTTGGGGCAATATTTGTCAGACAGCTTACTATACATAATAAAGTGAAATACATTTCATGTGACAAATACATATATTTGAATCTAAGTGCAACGATATGTATTGTAAAAAAAATAAACTTTCTATCTCTTATTCATGGTTTGATCATTATTTAAAATAAATAATGTTGGTGGCTTTTGAGTGTCTGTGAGTGGTATGTGGGTTGAGATGTCATGAATACAATTAGTGTGGGTGGCCTCAGCAGGCTTTTTCAAATATTTGAAAGATCTTGATAAGGATGTGTGAATATTATTTCAGCTTTAGCCACAGTCTACCTCACGTAAGTATGAGGGTATTCAACGTCTTACACATGCGCACAATAGTGTGGATTAGAAGCATCCACACAGCACAACAGTGCTGGATGAATAATTATGAAATGTAAACTTAAATATGTTTTATAATAGTTCTTAATATTTAAAATTGAATGTACAGTAAGTTTCTGACTAATTTTTGAGAAAATACAGAGCATTCAGCTCTGTATAATTATTAGCTTTTATGGGTAATGCTTCCTATCGTCAAACGTACGCTCGTAAGCAAATAATGTCTTGCTGCCCACGTAGTTTTGCTAATGCTGGACAAGCAAACTTATTGAAGCTGAAATATGAAGTGTTGTGCTTCAAGCACAAAATTGCTAGCAAGCCAGTTCTACTCTGCCATTAACAGATTAATTAATATTTGTGAATTTCAAGGTTCACACACATTTTGTATAAAGTTTTGAAAAGTAATGTCTCCCAGCAAAGAGTGATGATCTGAGTAAGTTGCCTTTGCTCCCTGAATTACTTTGACCTTCTTCTGTCCCTTCCAAGAATCATGTCTCTACTTCTGTTAAAATATTTAGATGATGATGATATATTGATTGTGTTAGAAACAAGTAAGGTAGACAAGATAAATGGGAAATGAAAAGAATTAGTAAGAGAATTGCTAGAGGGAGGAGTGTAAGTGTGAGGAGAGAAACTGGGATTGTTAGCAAAATAATCTTTTATTCTTCTTCTGCAGAGTTGCAGACACACTTCCAGGGTTGAGATAGTTGTCTATAAACCGGGGAATACAAAGCCATTGGATTGGTGTGGCCATAACCACAACAGCTGAATCACACCCTTATAGTCACACCCACTTAACCACTTGAGTGGCAAAAAAACTACATGGCCACTTCTCAAACCAACAATGCTGGAATGACCTCTGAACTTCATTTATTTTCCCAAAAGATCGCTCTTGAAAACTAAAGGAAGAACCAGGCTAGTGCGGAATTCAGGGAATATCTTCCAAAATAGTCGATATTGGCCATTTACTCCCAGCAGACAACATTGCCACAGTGACCATGAGAGAGATGCTACGTGACACTATGAGCCATGCCCCATTTTACCAAAATATTGGTGTGGCCATAGCCACACCCATTTTGATGCACCTGGAGTAAAAGTATCTAATCATAAACAAAGCAATGGCTAAATTGCACTGGAATGTGTATTGTTATGATATGCAGTAAGTTATGGTCACCATAATGACTTAGTGGTTTGTTGGTAGGAAACCAAATTTGACCACAACTGTTGAACAATACATGTACTATCACACGATATAGAATTACCAGGTATTTTTTTTAACTGATTCAGTCATTCTCGGCTGAAATAATTATAATGATAGGAATTTATCTCTTTTTAACAGCCAGTCAGGTTAAGTTATTATTGGCTGTTAAAAAGAGAACAATTTCCTGTTAAAAAATTTTAAAGGGCATTATGTCCACCATTTTCTTTTTCTTCTTCTCACTAAATAAAAATTGTATATGATTGCATATGCAAGTTTAATTTTAACTAAAGTCTCTTTAAAAATCACAACAAACTTTTTTTTCTGTAAAGAACAGCAGACAACTAATTGAAAATAAATTTGTATGGTAACTTTACTTCCGATTGAATCCTACATATTTCATGAAAAAATTTATAGAGTCTAATAAAAGCTCCAATTTACGTAGAACAGATTAGCTTATTAACATCTTTGCATAGTAAACAGGTTCGCAATTCATCTATTTCCAGGACAAACAATAAAAATGCCAATAGCATCTAAAGATAGTTAAGTAAGGTTACTGATAAATTTAACAAATTTCACACTTCTTGTTCATTAAAAGCTTTTCTTCCTAGGATAAAGAGAGAGAGGGGTGGGGCTGTTTGCTTACATTTTGATCAAACTCAATCCCATTTCCTGATGTAATTTTTTTTATCAGATTCACAGCAGACATATAAATAAATTCTGAGTCAAGACTACTTCATTTAATTCTGAGAGCTGTATCATTTTGCTATCAATCAAAATGTGCAGACCACATAAGTGCATAACAGTTGTGCTTGGACTGACTGCTATTAATTTATTCACTTTGAGCTATGACTATCCATTGAATTCCAGAGCTCTATCTTAATTAATGCTGAACATAAGTGAGCCCCATAGCATATAATCAGGCCATAGGTGTGTCTGTTTGTGTGCTTATGTGTGCAGGATCACACATAGACAGTTGACTCCACTAATATCTGCCTTGTTGCTTCGTTAGAACCTATCTTACTCAGACTCTTTTGTAACTTGAAAATGCTGATTAAGTTTGAATTACTTCAGCCAAAGGAAATAATTCATTCAGTTTTAATTCTAAATACTTTCAGCAATATTACCTGACAATATACTCAACTAAACCGGCAATTTACAAGCTTATCTGAAATTTATTTGCAAACGGTGCTATTCCTAGACAATTTACAAATTTATGAATTAATCAGGAAAAAATAAGTACTGTACTTAAATGACCATTTAATAGGGTGGAATGACCGCATTAGTCAAATATTTTCTCAAATATGTACAAACAATGTAATTTCAAAGTGAGAGACAACAATTACAAGAGTTTAATTAAGCATAGGATTTACACAACTATTATTGAAACGTTAGATATTTTTATAACAGCCATGAACTTTCAAGAAAGTTAAAAATGAATGTATAACTACAACAACAGCAACAAAAAAAACAGTAATTTGAACTAAATATTTACTCAAAAAAAAAATTATCACTAATACAATGCCAAATATTAAATTTTAAGGAAACTTACAATGGTCAAATAGATCATTATTATTTTTATATTATTTATTACTCAATGTAACTAGCGTAAAACTAATGCCGACAACATATTGTAGCAGTAATATGCCATGAACCATGAAACCTAAACGAAAAGCCAAAAAAAGGTAAATACATACTTCCAAACGTACCACTGAAATGGATTTTTTTCAGTAAATAGTGTGAACGAGTGCAATTTTATTTAGTATTTCTTAATGTGTTGTGTCATAATTTTATAAGTAACAGGATTCAATTGAGATGAGATATACTAAATTAATATATTAACTAGTTTGCAAAAAGCATGTGTGCCTTAGCACTATTTCATAGAGACATAGAACTATGAATATGATTATAAACTATGGGGGGGGGGGGGGGGGGGAGACTCAAGATGTCATGAATAAAATTATGTGGGAGGCATTGTTTTTTTTGGTCTGCAGATGTTTTTTCAAATTTGAAAGATCTTGATAAGGAGGTGTGAATTTATGTTCCGTGAGAGTCAGAGTCTACCTCACACAACGTGAAGATATTCAATATAAAGACCTAAATGAACACACACACGCACACACATAGCTACCATCTACCCACCCATCCACCCACTCACACACCACAAACATGAGGATTCTGAGCATGTGCTTAAAGCTATTCAGCATGTTTGTCCGTTTGTTTGTTTGTTTGTTTGTTTGTCTGTTTGTTTGTTTGTTTGTTTGTTTGTCTTGCTGTTATACAGTGTTTTTCCAGTATAACTATTACATTTATGGAAATATTTTACATAATGTATTAGGATTTCCTCTGTATCTCTTAACTCCCTTTTCTCACCAAAAAAAGAAAAAATACACATTCAATATAAAGGGCAAAATATATAAAAAATATTTCCTTGCTAAATTACTTTGCAGGCATTTTAGTGACTTAATTTTTATATTTGGTGACGGTAATCTCATTTAAATGAAATATTTTCACCCTTGTGAAGTTAAAAAATTATTGTTGATGTTATAGAGACTCATTATTTACGTAAATGTACCCCTTACAAAAATAGATATGTGCTGCATGTATGCCACATTTATAATGCATTCATTGCAACACATGTGCATATTGCACTTGTACGTAAAATGTAAGCAAAATGCACTTAACTGCAGCATGTGCCCTGCATGTATGCACAAGGAGAGTAGCATGCACACATGTAGTCTACACATGTGTCACATATATTTGCCTTGTATGTGTGCACGGTTATATGTGCCACATGCATGTTAGGTGCACATGTGCATGTTGCTACTATGCCACATGCATGTCAAACACACATATGCCTGTTGCTACTACGTCACATGCATGTCAAATACACATGTTCATGTCGCTACTATGCCACATGCATGTCAAATACACATGTGCATATTGCTACTATGCCACATGCATATCAAACACTTATGTGCATGTTGCTATTGTGCCATGTGCATGTTAATTTACCCACGATACCACATCGACCCTTACCAAATCTCATTTACATTAATGTTATTCATACCCACTCAAACCCAATGCATGTATCATCGTGCGTCATACATAAGTATTGTACTTGATTCCTTACTTATAACTTTTCATAAAGGCAATAGTATTCGCTTGAGTTGTGTGCGCTCCCACTTCCTGACTCATTCCAGCTCTACAGCGACGGCAGAGTACCAACATCTACCAGGCAGACATGCAGCACATGTACCACATCTACCAGGCAGACATGCAGCACATGTACCACCTCTACCAGGCAGACATGTACCACATGTAACACATCTACCAGGCAGACATGCAGCACATGTACCACATCTACCAGGCAGACATGCAGCACATGTACCACATCTACCAGGCAGATATGCAGCACATGTACCACATCTACCAGGCAGACATGCAGCACATGCACCACATCTACCAGGCAGATATGCAGCACATGTACCACATCTACCAGGCAGACATGCAGCACATGCACCACATCTACCAGGCAGACACATGCAGCACATGTACCACGTCTACCAGGCAGACATGCAGAAATATACCATAGTGCTTGTGTGCCACATACACAAAAATTGAAACGCGCCACAGGCATGCAGCATGCAAGTAGAAGGGTGCACAACTCATGAGTGGCATACATGCCACTGCGCATGTATAGCATACAAGAGAATGCACACATGTGGCATGCTTTTTTGTGCATGCTTTTTTGTGCACACATGCATCCCTCATATGCACATATGTGATATGTGAGGCGCTGTTTCAATTTTTCTGTATGTAGCATACATGCTTGATAGCAGCATTATGCCCATGTGCTGCATATGTACATGATGAGTGCAGTAAGGCAGCACGAATGTGTGCAGCATGCATACAACATTTTTGTTAGGGACTTGTTAACTATAGATAATTAATTAACTCTGCTGTAGTAGAAGAATTTATTGTTGGTATCATTTTCTAGAGTTAGAAACCAGTACTAGGTAGCTATAATATTTATTGTAATTTGAAAAATTTTAATTCACTTTTTTGAGTTTTTAAAAAAAAGTATAACTGGCTAGCTGATCATAGTCGCATATATATTTTCAATGTGATATCTAGAGGATATTATTCTCATTGATGACTATTTAGTGAAAATTTTATCAATCTAGCCAATTACTGAAGCACATTAGAGCACAGCTTAATTACTCTGTTTGAACTTATTTCTTTACTGCAATCATATAAATAATAATTAGCTCAACGTTAGATGTATTCTCTCTCTTTCATAGGCTTTTTATAAATTATACAGGATAGAAAATTTTTCTCATTTTAACGGCCAATATTATTAATTAAAACTTAACCTGACATTTTGACTTCTTGCCGAAATCCTCTTCAGGGGTCAACTGAGGTCAAACTCTCCGTGGTGATACAATAACACAATGTAAACAGTAAGAGGACTTCAGCAAGAAGTTGAAACATCGGGTTAACTTTAATTAACAAGATCGGCTGTTAGAACGAGAAAAATTTGCTATTATTATAATTATTTCAGCCAAGAATGACTGAATCTACAATATATTTGGTTGCCACTGGAATCGAACCTAGCACTGCATGCTTAATGCACAAGTGCTATGCCACTGAGATATGGTAACCCACCGGCAAACAAACACTCCAATTCTGTATTTATACTGTTAAGGGGTACATCACACTCTGATTCATGTAAAGTACTATATATATATATATATATATATTTATTGCAGCTTTGATATTTTTACTTGAATATTTCCGCATCACGCGAGCGTTCTGTATTCTCCCATATTGTACGGTTTATATTGTACGCTCCTTGTAGCGCGCGCGTAGCGAGTAAAATCAATGAAAATTGTATTGTAACCGGTTGATAAAAATTTCAAAGAAGCAATAAATCACTTATCACACTCGTCGTACAATATGGGAATGATATTTTACTCTCACGCCACATTTTCACTCGCCTTTGGCTCGTGAAAATATTTTGCGTGCTCGTAAAATATTTTCCCATATTGTACTCTGACTCGTGCTATAAGTATTATATATATGGATATAGATATAGATAAACACTAAAAAGGGAAGTATTTCCCTTGTTTGTGTTACTTTATATATCAACACATGATATTCATAATCAATGTGGTAGAATTCAAATGCCTGCCATGCTTAATTGAGTAGCGATACGGTATTAGAGATGTAACGTGTTGCCGAGTGTAAAGAATGTGATTCTACCCATTGGAACTAACTGCCTCAGATAGTATTAGGGCTATGGATACACTTCTTAAACTGTTCTGTGCAGACAATAGGTGCTGCCATTGCTACAATCTAACACTAGAGGGGTTCCACTATCCAGCAGATATTACACAAGACATTCATTTAATAATTTTTGCCGTACTTCAAAATACCTGAACTAATGGATATACATGAAACTAGCTTTGGCATACTGGAACTTGTCCACTTCAGAGGTTTTAATGACATCTATAACCTAGAATAGCTTAATTCAAACTTTACCAAGTCTGTAACATTTTTTTGTTCTCCAGAAACCATTCTCAAAGGGACTTTTTAATCATAAACATGGTTATTACAGTGACTTGGCGGCCTATTCATGTACGATATATCTTGTATTTTAGAATAGGAGCTCATAAAAATGTTACTGAGAGAGTAATTGTTTTTTATCTCGTCGCTGATGTAATTGAAGTGTGCCATATTTGTTTATCTAGTTGTGTTAGTTAATTAGTCACAATCATCCTATATCCAAAAGTATATTTTACATTCAATTAAAAAATCATTAATATTAATATTGTCTCTCTTTCCTTCATTTCTACATACAGAGTGTGAAAAAGAGCTTGTGGGGGGGAGGGGGGGGGTGGGGGGGAGTTTGCAGAGTGTGTAGAGTGGAAGAGTAAAAAATAAATGCCATGTATATATATAATACCTACTCTTCAGAACATAGTACATAATACTCCAACAGCAATGAAGGCGACTGGTATCACCAGCACCTGCTCTGGTACATTTTTTTGTGCATGTGTGCGTTTGTATATAGGGTATTGCTGTGTGTTTGTGTAGGTATGTTTTAACACCTTGAATACTGTTTGGACCATCTTGAATATCTTACACATTGTGTGGGGTAGACTCTGACTGTCAAAAACATAATTACACTTAAATCTTTCAAATGTTTGAAAAACACCTGCAGCCTTAAATGCCTCCACCCCCCCCCCCCCCCCCCCCCCACACACACACATACATTAATTGTATTCATGACATCTCAACCCACATACCACTCTCTGGCCTTCTATAGACCACAATCACCATTTATAGCTCTATAAATTACATGAACACTGTAAATCCAATTTAAATTTAATCTCTAATAATATTAATCAGTGTGTGAGGTACATGGCTTATTAACACTTACTTAGACAAAGAGGGAGAGATGGACCAATACATTCAACTACACAGCTATCATACCGTACTCCCACACCTGGTCTAGTTGACATACTAACTAACCCAATGCAAGACAATATTATGAATGTAGATTATATACAATAAGAGTGCTCTCATGAGTGCAGTTAGTTATTCAGTGGCACATGTACAAGTTATTAGTGAGAATACAGACAGCTTTTGAAATAATTAGAATATGTTCAAACCGGTGTTGATAACTTTGTCCCCCCCCCCCCCTCCCCCCCCTACCTTCCCCAGGTAACAATGCTGTTGGTGCTGCTGTTATGGATCTGTGCAGTACAAGATAAATTTATTATTCATTTTTATACCAGAGAATATCACTCATTTGATTTATTCATATCACCTTACAAAGTAACACCTGGCAGAGTGATATGGCTAGATATTTCACTCTCAGGCTTTATTTTCACTGGCCTCAATTTGCAGGCTGCAGCAGCAGTGTGAGTTATTCCATGGGTCATGTATCATTGTGAAGATATCTATGGTGGAATAAATGTCACATGTTTATATGAAGGGAGTACAAAAATTTTGGGGTTACATATTAACAGTGGGTCTGGAAGTCAGTCCAAAATTAATGACCATAAAAGCAGCCCAGGATACGGCACTCTATAGGATTCAGTGGACTTGCTCAAGGCCAGTATTATAATATATTATTATAATACCTAGTGCATAAGTCAGTGAACAGGGAGAGCTCATTACACCCCCCCCCCTCTCCCCCCCAGTAGTTATAGCAACCAGGCAAACTTGTACTTACCTGGTTTACAGCTATCTTCTCTGAGGAGGGTTACAGCAGGGTTAGAGTAGCTGCTAAAAAATCAGCTGGGAGGAGGGGGGGGGGGGGGGGGGGGGGGGGGAGTTGTTTAGTGTAATCTCCATACTGTATTGCCATATTTCAAAATGTGTGTAAGTATTTTCAGAAGTTGAAAGTGAGTGTAAGTATATACAGTGGAGAGTGACATATCATATCCTGATATTGAATGACAAGTGTAATGAATTGGGTATTTTACATTGGATATTTTCTAAAATATTGAAATGGTTGTGCTTCAAAGCATTATTCAGCGGTAACTCTACTATATATAAAATATACTTTATACAGATGCATGGGTATATTGGAGAATTCAATATGCAGCGTTAACATGAGATTATATGGAACACTTGCTTGAAACAGAAACACTCAAGGAAAAATATCGAATGTATAAAGCAAATATATTATATATTATATACATCCAATGGACATGCAAGTATTTTCACACGTCAAAGGCGAGTGAAATTACAAGTGTGAAAGTGAAATGTCATCCACATATGATATAACGAGTTTAATAAATTATTGTTTATTGTTAGATAAAATATAAAACAACAACAGAGTAATCATGCCACAGCACTCAGGCAGTTCACACACATTCCACGTAACACAAACTTAAGGCTACGCAAAAACATTAAGCAAATCTAAGAGCAAAAATCACGTAAAGGATGATTAACAAGTTACTACAAACTCTTGTGCATCTCAATTATTGGATGACATCATATAAACCACTACTCGTAATGACCTAAAAGTCCGCATAAAGCATATTGCCTCTCAGAGATCAATTCTGAATAAAGTGTTGTCCACTATTTTTCTTGTTTGTCTTCTCATTAAATAAAAAATAATATATGATTGCATATGCAGGTTGAATTTTATAAAGTATCAATCTGTACAGTATACGTACACTTCTATGAGCACATTCTCATGCAATGTAATAAATATATTGACTGAACTCTAACTTTTGCACAGCACCGTTACAAAATCACTTACACCTAGAAATGCAATGGAGGCATTAAATTAGTATACAACAGAGAAGGTCCAGTACAGATTATAAATAATTACCTTAACAACATTCTGTATTAATGCCAATAGCATCTACAGATAATTAACTAAGTTTACTGATAAATTTAACAATTATTTTTCACACTTCTAGTTCATTTAAAGCCTTTCTTCCTATGATAAAGAGAGAGAGGGGGGTGGGGCTGAAATTATTACTTTCTATTAATTTCTTTAATATAGCAAGACAATTAATTAACCTATTTTTTAAACTAAAATTAATCAATAAAATTTGTTTGCTTTCTGCCCATTTCCAAACTTAAAATGTTTAATCAGATTCACAGCCATTGTGCCAAGCATGATTATGGAATAGTGGCAGGATGCAATGATGTATAAATATATTCTGAGTCAAGACTGCTTCATTTCATTCTGAGAGCTTATTTTTTTATGAGCCATAAGGGTACTTAGTTTGAAATAGTCACTAAAAATGGTAAGTAATATTTAGTCTTATCAGCTCACTGTTTAAATGACACTGAAGGATGATAGCTGACAGATAACTCATTCTCTTATGTTCGATATTTCTTGGACTGTCACAATTAATTCTAGGGCTCCATTCTTGGTTAATATTTTTTCCTCCTACTTTTATTTGTTTATTTAATTTATTTTTATCACATGTAAGTGAAGATATAGTGCAAAATGTATCTTTATGTGTTATCAGGCGAGCCCATCCAATCCCTCACCGGGTACTTTCACTTTATGCTCATGGAATGTCAATGGGTTATCTGAAAATGATCCTAAGAAGTTTGAGGTTGTTGTTGATACAATCAGGAGTTTAGATTGTGATGTCATAGCGCTCCAAGAAGTATCAAGTCTCACGGCAGCAGAAAACCTTGCAAAATGTTTGAGTACTCCAACTGATGAGTGGTCTAAAGAAGATTATGATGTACCAGTTCATGGAGTCGATGAATATAGTGTGTTTCTATGGAGAAAATCATCCTCCATAAAGATTATTAAACCCCACCCTCCTTTATATGATAAAGTTTTTTATAGAAAGGCTTCTTGTTTAAGTTTTGAATATAATGGAAAGCTAATTAACGTTATCAATGTTCACTTCATAGCAAGAAAATCTAGGAATGTTGGTGATGATTTCAGTCAAAAAGAAAAGAATGATGAAGAGCAAGATCACTTGTATGATATATTTGAAAAAGAAAGTAAGGGAGCATATGCTTTTATTGCCGTTGGTGACTTCAATTGCTACCCAATGAGCTTCAGCCACCAAGGTGAAATGATGGCTAATTACCGTCAGTTGATAAATCCACGCATGTATACCAACACTATACAGGATGATTGCTATGATAATGTGCTGGTGAGTCCTGATGTAAAGGAGAAGCACATCCTACTGCCAGCAAGTGTGTGCGACATAAAAGGGGATCATATTTCTGACCATAAGCCAATTAAAGTAATTTTTTCTAATATGTAGAGAACTGTTTAGTTGTTATTTGAGTTAATAGTCAGCCAGTATAATTAACATTGCTTTTGTAACTTTGCTATACCAAACTGATTTTATATGGTAGATTTAGATGTAGTTGCAATGTACCCAATGTAATATTTTATATATAATTATATTTAATTATGAATAAAACTAGTAGAAGAACAGGTGGGCATGGCTTACTGAATGACAATAAACTGACACAATGGGCACATGCTCCAATTAAATTATTGCACAAATAAACACGATTTTGAATATTATGCACATTTATCTTCTAGGCAATACCATCAGTAATAACTGGGGGTGGGGGGGGTGGGGAGGGGTGTGTGTGTGTGTGGGGGGGGGGGGGGGGGGGGGG
>WLWD01001238.1_pt1 | contig 70202 bp, 36 predicted proteins | sample 6712731 | NCBI WGS metagenome assembly WLWD01 (sample SAMN12718690, study PRJNA576275) | sponge metagenome | isolation source: marine sponge | host: Mycale hentscheli | place: New Zealand: South Island, Marlborough, Capsize Point | collected 2014-11-01 | reverse complement strand
CTGCGTACCTTCGGTATATTCGGATGCCGAGCGACAGACTGGCTGGTTTGTCCTCGGTGTTGGCCAGAAGTACAAGGAAAAGAACAGCTTGAACATGGACAGGGCCCTCAGTTGGGTATTGGTACTTACCGTGCTGTAATGTTATCGTTGGTCACATGTAGCAGTTCTTACTTCATTGTTGGTCATGTTTTATTGTAGCAGATCTTACTCCAAAGATAATATCCCACCTATATCCTTGGGGGTTCGGGCCGCAATGCGGCCCTTCGGGGGACTCTGGCGATGCAGAGCAATTGGGGCCAATTGCCACTGACCCGCCAAGTCTCTCACCCCCAAGGGGTGGGGCCTGCGGTCATGCGGCTGCCTAGAAGGACGCATGCGCACAACTGCAGGCCACAATGCCAGCTCAGACTGCCAAGGGTAATTAGGAGAAACACAGGTAATAGCCAGCCTAACTACTAGGAGAATCGTAGTTAAATGTAGTTTAAGGTAATTAAACGTAGTTAACGGAGATGGAGCCCACTCGATTTGCATGGGCCACGCAGCAGGAAGAGAGTAATTGATTAGGCGGGACATGAGGGGTATGGCCTGAAGGGTAGGGAGCATGCGCATCGCAGGGGAGGCGTTACTTGGGATACGGCACGTGGCATACGAGAGCACGAGCATAGAGAGCACACAACCGAGTTTTACAGCTCCCACCGCCACCCACTCAACACCACCAAAAAAGAAAAAAAAAAAAAAAAAAAAAAAAAAAGGAAAAAAAGGGGGAGGGTAATCAAGACAGTAATTACGAGGATAATGATAATAGGGAAAGAGGATGTCCATCCATCTGGATGTGAACCTGAGCTGGGGGGGACTCTGGCGATGCAGAGCAATTGGGGCCAATTGCCACTGACCCGCCAAGTCTCTCACCCCCAAGGGGTGGGGCCTGCGGTCATGCGGCTGCCTAGAAGGACGCATGCGCACAACTGCAGGCCACAATGCCAGCTCAGACTGCCAAGGGTAATTAGGAGAAACACAGGTAATAGCCAGCCTAACTACTAGGAGAATCGTAGTTAAATACTAATTGCCACTGTTGCAACTTGAAGATATAAAATTTAGTATTGTTTAACAGATAAAAAGCAATACAAACTTGAATATGTATTCATTCACACAAAAAAAAATTCATGACATTTATTTTTCAGGACAAGTACGACTATTGTGACCAGGCTGACTACAAATCCTGCACATTCTCTGCCTCTTCAATGGAGGAGCAACTTCAGGTAAACATATATCAGGGGGAGTGGTTTCATTGTCTTCTAAAGAAAGTACTGGTGAAGGAGAACGAGTAGTAGCACGACTATTAGGCTGAGCAACTTCAGGATGAGGGCAAGTAACATCTTTGTCATTATCTGGACAAAAGGGACGAATCTTGTTGAATAAATACCACTGACGTTCTGCAGAAAGTCCTTTTGGGATAACAACACATGGAAAGTCATCAGAATTTACTTACTGTGATTGTTTTAAAATTGCGAATTCCACATACTCTGAGTCTGAAGGTTCCTTCAGTTTGATGATACCAGGTGCATACTTACTCACTTCAAAATGATGATACTTTTTTATCGATGGTATTTTCTTCATTTTAGGAGCCAGAAAGCTAGTCCAGTCATAAACTGGAACAACAACGGATCCATTCTCAGTCCCCACTATCTGCGCTATGTTGCATACTGCTGAATTATTGACAGTTTGTGCAATATCCTTCAAACATCCCACTTTCGTTTTTCGAAACTTTCTTTTGAGCAATCCGAAACACCAATCAGGAGCAAATTTAGTATGGCCAACTATTAAAAATGAGAGAGTGATTTTTTCGTGCCTATTTGTCAAGCACCTCCATGTCAGATACTGTAGCATGCATGCATTCTTGTTTTGGCCAACACAGTTGTCACAGTGAAGGTACACTTCCTTCTCTCCAAACCCGTGATGCTCAAAGAAGTAATGCAGTTGACTCACTACTGTATTGGCACCTTTCCCACAATCTACAGATTCGTCAGTGAGAAAATTTATCTGCCTTGGTATAGCCTCACAGTGTACGCCAAAAATACTACATTTTCGCGTAGTGAGAAAGAAAATGGGTCCTGGTTGCAACGGATCAGAAGGGAAGTGAACTTGCTGTGCATAGTCGAACGAGTAATGTACAGTTATGTCATTGGAGTTGGCAGGAATATTGCAATTAGGAACAGGTGGGAGAAAAACTTCATTGCTGGTAAAATGATCACGGACACTTTTTTTGCACAGATCATTAGTTGTTTTGTAAAATGATCGTTCCAATTGTACAACGTAAAGATGGTTTTCAGCTTTTTTCAATGTTGAGGATTTCTCTACATCTGATCGATTTGCTGCTTTCATAATCGCCCCACTGTTTTGTTGGCATACAAAGCAAAGATCTGTCATAGGCTTCATTATCAAAATTGATGGAAGAACAGAACGCCATATTTTGCAAAAAGTAGAGTATGCAGCAGCATGGATGTTATCAATGGAGGATGCAGCATCAGCATATGTTTTCCAAATTTCATGTTTGGATAGACTAGACGGTAGCAACTTCAAGTCACAACTTTTGTACCCTGGAATACGACCAGGCAAAAGGATTGCATGTTGGTCGGCATAGTTTAACAAAAATTGGATGATGTTTTGTATGGAAAGAAATGACAAGGCATGTTTGGGCAAACGCTTTGTATTTCCATGAACCCGTGGTATTGGACCAAAACTACTCAAATGATGCATTAGGTTCTTGAGGCGCATATCACCCACTGTGTGCAAAAATCTAAAAAAATTTCTACAAATTTTCTCACCCTGATGGTAATATTGGCTGTATTTTTTCTTGCGTTCAGTTGATTGATGACGTGATACTACGGATACTTGGTTACTACAATTAGAAAATGCAGTTAACTGTCCAAGTACAACCAAATCCAATTCAGTATTCGAAAAAGAAGCAAAGTTCAATCGAGTTTCAAGTATGTGCTTTTCAGAAAATTTTTGTGAGCAACGAAGTTGGCAACCACAACCATTTGCAATAAACTGTGATACGAGTTGATCTTCTCGAACGTCATTTTCAGAAGGTTCTACAGTAATGGCTGGCGAGAGGTCTGATGCTCTGGACAAAGCACATGCCAGTAAATCTTCATTGTCAGCATCATTTTCTAGAGATTCACACTCAAACTCGCTATCATTTATGCCTCCTGTGGAATCTTCACACACTACTTCTGAATCAGCATTTTCCTCTTCATTTCCATAGTTCACTAAAATATCACATTCTTCTATACTATTATCCTCTTCTTCCATTACAAATTCACCATCATTATTACCTTATAAAAATACACATTATTGTTATTATTGTTTTTTAAGTATTGTCCTCTCTTCTCATTGTCATCAAAATAGTCAGTTATAATGTCTAGCAGTGACTGCTGATCTTCCTCACAAAAAGGGATCAAAGCGTTAACTGCCTTCACAGCTTTGGCTGTGCTTGAAACCTGTGAATAATTAGCCATTACTCAGCTGCCAATTGGGGAATTGGTTGCCAGGACAACCTTTAGGGATTTTCCCGTAGTTAGCCGCACTTCTCGTTTATTTTCCGTTCTACGCGATTTCCATTAACCGTTCACGCGGAGTCGATTGCTGGCTTCTAAAAAGGGAGTCGTTTTACAGCGCCGCGTTTAGCTTAATTGTTGGACTTTAAGGTATGATAGTAAAAAAATTTGTAAAAAAATTAACTTTCACGGCTTTTTTTTGCTTATATCTTAATATTTAGTTTTGCGCGAAATGGTATGTTTTGTCGGAGCCAGTCACAAATACAAACGTAGAAGACCGAGAGATAATTCCATCCCAACCCTGAGTCCAGCAAACCTGGAAAACAACATTCAACAACATAATATACCTATTCGCCAGCTATTCCTATTGTTAGTAGTTCGAGTGTATTAGTCAATAGTGCGAGTGTATCAGCTAGTAGTGCAAGTATAATGTCTAACTCCAGAACAGTTACTAGTCGTTCGGTATCTACAGCTAATTCTACCTTAACTAGAAATAATAATTCCACACAACAGCCACCATTCTTCTCCCTAACTAGGATACCACTACGGACATTAATTAATAACATAAGAAGTGCAACTAATAATACTACTAGTGGTGTGCTTGAGCACAAATGGCGAGTGAGCCTTAAACTACACTATTGTTAAATTTGATTTTAACAACTAACACTCAAGCTATTAAAATAAAGTCGAGTTTTTAAATTACGTATGAGGTAAAGGGGTTTCAATGTCATACCGCAACAGTTTGAATTGAAAAAGAAGCAACAAAATCAAATCACGTTATTTAAAAATTTCGTTGTGATATTCTTAATAGTAGTTGTAACGCACAATACTTTCACACAACTGAACATACCTACGCAAGACTTACCTTCGTGGTTCGTCTAGTGGACAATGCATTTTTAAGTAAATACTGTTGAGTAGGGCTTATAACTGTGAGCACATTAATTTACCACCGCCACTAACTCGAATAGAAATGGAGCTCCCATAAGATTTTGAGTTTTAACTGCACCCGCAAAACAATTCAAAGCCGTAAACAATTCAATTTCTAAGGTGATACGGGTAATGGTCGCTCAACCGGAGGATTCTGTTTAGTGAAGTTTGGGACGGGGTCGAACGCGGAGCGAACACAAAAATACGGAGGGTCAAAGTACAAAATGACATACATACGTCCATATACAGTGCATCCAGCTTAGAGAACAAATAAATGGCATATTTTATTGTCTTAGTCTATTCTTTACAGGTGGAGAAATATGGGAGCTACAGATATTATTTTTTGTATACTTATACATCAATGCTATATTGACACATGACATGTTTTATAATTGTGGTATCGTGGTTAATGTTGAGCAAGAGTCAAATTGTGAGTATAAATGTGTTTAAGCTGGGAAATTTAAATTATAATAGTTGGAGTTGTTACACTTTGCAAGTTGGAAATATACTAGATGAATTTTCATTTGAACAAAATTCGGTGCATTAATTATATTTGTATAGGCCAATATTTCTATTTTATTAAATAAAAGTGTTTAAGCTGGGATTTCTACATTTTTTGAACTGGAGTATTCTTATTACACCAAATCATAGATAAATGGCTTAAGTTTATGGTTGCTAAATACCAAAGCTATGTAAACAAAATTGAGCAAATTAGACCTGTTTTTTGATATTCAGAAATGGGATGGCACCCTCAAAGTAATGACGTATCGCGGCTGATTGTTCCGGTTCTCATACGTAAACGTGACGTCATGAATGTGCGCATGCTCGATGGAAATCTCCGTAACAGCAGTTGTAGAAGAGACTACTTACTGTATTGAGTATGGCTTCTGAGCTAGTTACGTTTAGTGCCCGGGCAAGGGGTATTAAATTTTATGATATACCCTTGCCCAACGTGAGATCGGGGTGGAGATTCCGCTGTGAGCTGGAGCGGCATAACGCAAGAGATGCGAATAGCATTTGTTTGAAGTGCAGTCCACCTGCACCTTAGGGCACCTCGCAAGGGAGGTTTCAGCTCACCTAGCGCCCTTGTTGCAAGCCGGTTTTTTCGCTGATGGGTGAGTTTGATTGTGTTTTGTGTATTTTTCGATTGTGTTCAGCTCTTAGGATTGTTAGGTCAAAGTTTAATTTAATTTTAAAGATTAATTCAAGATATGACTACTGTATACAATAATAATTAATAATTTAAATAATTTTCAGTAGTTTTTTAGAAGCAAGAAGGCTTGTTCCATAAAAAAAAATCATCCCTTGTTGTTGTAGGAAGGTGACATCTGCGCCATTTTCCAGGCTTCCTGGAAATAGAAATTTCCGGTACATCATCTGCACTTTGGAGGTGTCGGTTAAAGATGATGTGCAGCGATTACCCAAAATCAGGGATGATCTTGGTAATACCTCTCTGGAACGACTAACAATAAAACAACAGTTACGTAATCCAACACTGCCAACATTAAGACCCTCACCAAGTGACTCTGATACCACAATTATATATAACGAATCCCCTCAACCTGACAGTGATGACACCCATCTCCCATATGACAGTGACGAGACAGTGCTTCCTGAGGACAGTGACGAAACAGTACTACACCATGACAGTGACGAAACAGTGCTACCCTATGACACAGTGACTGACTTCCATTTGGGATGCTTCCCTCTTCCAGACTCCAGCTCGTCATCCAGCCTCTCGTCTGTCAAGTCCTCCAAGGATGACAGGATCCCAAAGAAATCCGCATAGATCTCCTGGGCCCATTTGCGAATGCTCTGATCACTGAAGCCGGTTGCAAGACCTGCTAGTTTGCAAGCTTCCAGAATCCCCATTCCAGTAGAAATGCAGGCACCAAACATCTGAAGTGCCACAGCCTTTTGAGTAACAAAACTCGTGTTTCTTTCTGTGCGTGTTTGTAGTGTATGCATGCCTTCTGTAATTATGTGTGGACTATGTTTAATTATATGGTATGTCATTTGTTCATTGTAAGTTGTACACTTGGACTTCATCCTACTAGGTCGAGATGGTGGACACTCTGGTGGTGGACACTCTGGTGGTGGAGCTGATGCATGCCTTCCCTGATGGACTTCACCTTCAGGATATTCTCAATCTTTTCTCCTGTCTTTGCTGTGCATGCCCTTTTACTGGTTGCATTTAGTGGAATATTGCTGATGTCAGTCAGCAACTCAAGCTCTCCTCTTTTCCTTTTGAAAGCATTTTCTTTCATAGATCTACTTCCAGAAGCCATACTGAACTTATTGTGTTAATTATTAATAAACATCAGCTATTAATGAAGTGGGGGATTACCCAATTGGTTCGCGCGCGTTTGGGGAAATTCCCCAATGGGGAGTCGGGCATAACGCGCAAGTTTTATAACTGACGATTTATGACGAATGACAGCGATTTGGTGACGTCAAAATAAAATGGCGCTAATGTATTGAAAGTCTATGTAAGATGACTGATTCTATGACTTCTGTTGGGCCAATTCTTGTTGTACTCTGGAAACTGGTGTAGAATCTAGAAAGAAGAGATATGTCACAGGCATGGTAAAGTATTCTAGCTTAAATATAAAAAAAAATCAATTGTTTGTTCTTTAAGCTGGATGCACTGTATATAAATAAACTAGTGATGTGCTTGAGCACAAAATGGCGAGCGAGCCTAAAGACTATACTATTTTTATATGAATGATTTTGACTTCTAACACTGAAGCTACTGAAAATAAGGTCCAGTTTTTAAATTTCGCATACAAGGTAAAGGGATTTCAGTGCCATAGTTACAAACTCTCTGCAACTGCTTGAATTGAAGGGAAAAAACAACAACAAAACAATACACGTTATTTAAACGTTTTCTTTGTAATATTCTTTAGCTAAGTAGTGGTTGTAACACACAATATTTTGACACAACTGGACGTGCACCTACACAGACTTACCTTAGCGGTAGTCTAGTGGACAATGTATTTTCAAGTAAATACTGTTGCGCACGGCTTATAACCATGACAAAGAGCGCATTAACTTACCACCGCCACTAACTCGAATAGAAATGGAAGTCCCTTAAGGGTGCTGGCACATAGCAACGCGCGTGCACTGTTAATTGAGTTCTCAGACCACGAGTTGTAGTTCGTGGCTAGCCTAAAAAAACACTCGCACGGAATTCCGCCTTCAACTTCCTCGGGTATAGTTAGCGATCTTACTCGATCTATTCTTACGCAATCCCCTTGTGGTCTTTTATATATCCGGATCAGGGGTTCCCCTCGTGGCTGGTTTTATTTCAGGGCTGGTTTTATTCTGGCACGGTTATCTTTGGTGGTGGGTTATCAAGTTGTGGCCAATGTCTAGTAGAAGAGTCAGAGGAGCAAAGAGGAAACAGCAACTTCTTGCTGCAAGGCACAAGAAAAGATGTAATTCCAGTAGTAGTTGATTGTTGCAACACACAAAAAATTAGTTCTAGCTAACTGTACACCAACTAACAATACACTGTCTGTTATCTGACAAAATTACTGGCAAAATCCTAAATATTCAATTGCACATCTGAGGAAATATTGACTCCTGTTATGTAGTACATAACGTAACTACATTTTGTACAAAAAAAAATTGCAAAATTGAGATAAAAAATGTGTCAGGTTTATTATTGGTATCTCTGATGTAATATCACAGGTCCTGAATTGGAAGTGGGCGTAGGTCCATCTGTGCCAATGAATGCCGGTTCATCCGTGCCAGTAGGCACAGGTCCGTCTGTGCTAGCAAGCGCAGGTTCACATGCGCAGTTCAGCAGCCCCCATGGTAGTATCTGCAGGTTTCCCGTTCCTGAAGCAAAGCCAGTTGGTTTTTCTGGATCAGTAGAGCTCCCTAAAATTGTATTCAATGATGATTGGGGTAAATTACAATGATAAATAAAAATTTGAAAAACTCGATAACCTCGTATTTATTTTTTAGGGTCAAACGTGTACTGCTATGGGCACGGAGGTATACATAGCTGCAGTAAAAAAATTACCCCTCTCTCTCTCTCTCCTTTATGGCATCAAATGTGATGCCTTTGACCCTGCCTTCCCCCCCCCCCCCCCTCACAGTAAAACAAAACAAAACAAAAAACAAAAATTGTGCATGTTTACTAACAATCGACTCACAGTCGACTGTGAGTACCCAGAGATGTTTTTTAAAATACTTACAGACTCAAACTTGGATGACAGCGAGTATGCTGATGGCTTCAGTGAAGATGACTTCAGTGAAGATGACTCTGCAAGTATCCTCAAGGATGACTTGATAGACAGGTTGTGCGTACTCGCTGAAGACCTCACGTTTCCCCATGACCACAGCATGATGTCGTCATGCATATCAACTGGCAGTGTGAGTTTTCACCATTCCGAAGAGTTTCGAATCCACAATTCGAAGTGTTCCTGGCGCCAGTACTATCCGGTAGTGTCCTTCCTCATTAGTGGCCACCTACATGCAGATTATGCAAGGCTCAGTGATTTGTTAGGTCTACCTAACTGTTCCAGCACTCAATGGCACAGGATAGTTGAAAAACTTGAGGAACATGTCACTGACCTGGCTGAGTGGTCCTGTGAACAGGTAAGACAGGATGTGATGGATCGGGGAGATGCACTCAAATGGATGGCCACATTTGATGGGTTCTACCTCACTCGGGGCCATTATTCAAACAATTCGTCGGCCACTCTACACGACTACAGGTCAGGGAAAATTGCTTACTTAGCGCACAGGACAAAGAGAGGCAAACACAGCAATTGGAGTGGCACATCAGCTGGAGCCGAGACTGACATGCTGGATGAGGTCCTGAAAAAGGCCAAGCACGATGGATTTGTCATTCAACAGGGGAGTAAGAACCGGGGGGGCCGGGGGGGCCTTGGCCCCCCCAATGCTGCAGAGGAGGGGGGCCCGGCCCCCCCTTCAATCTTTCCTTAATAATGTATTGGCTATTTTTAATTAATGTTCCCTCTCATGCACTTGCTGTATTCCCTCCACCTGATCTATCTGCACTTCTATTCAATTCTATTCATAAAATTACCTCAATAAAAATATCTATAGGATATCTGTTTTGCACTTCTATTCAATTGTTTTATGTGGGTCATAAAAAAAAAATCTGCTAGTATCGTCATTATTTGTGCTACTCTAAACCTGCATAAGATTAGTCTGTAAAGTCTTCTTTCTGTGCTATAATGGCGGCTGCTAAAAGAATCAAATTGCAATCAAATCAGCTGACTATGAAATCGTTTTTTGTTTCCAAGGGGCCTCTTAAACCACAGAGTAAGTTTTCAGTGTCTACTAGTGAATGGCTTTACAAAGTGTATGTGTTTAGGTTCTGAGCAACCAACTCAAAATAAATCTAAATGCAGTGATTTAAGATTTGAACTTACGGAGTCAGAGTCTACTACCTTGCAATCTGAAGCTAAATCATCTCAGTCTAAAGCTACAACAGTACAATGTGGAGGTACACCAATGCAGCGTGAAGCAACACCTGGGCAGTCTGATGCTATATCAATGCACTGTGAAGATATGTCAACACAATATGAGGCTGCAGTAGTGCAAAGTGAATGTACACCTCCAGGGCAGTCTGAAGCTCCTGAGCAGTGTGAAGGTACACCTGTATTTGAAACTACATCAATACAATATGAAGATACACCAGTGCAGTCTGTAGCCTCAATGCCATCTAACCAAAATTCAGACCAAATTATTGAAAGCTGTTTCTGTTGTAGCTCAACCTCTGAAATTTCTCAACCTACTGATTCTTATATTCTGGCAAAAACACAGCGAAGCTATGGTACAGGTAAAAATACTCACAACAGATGTTTCATGGCTGTATGGTATAAAACTTACCCTTGGCTTCACTTGTGTCGAGTATCTTTGAAGGCTTTTTGCTATTATTGTAAATATGCTAAATTTTCTCATGCTATTACCAGTAATAAGGCTGAGCGAGCATTTTCGGAAGAAGGATTTTGTAATTGGAAAAAAGCTCTAGATCGGTTTAAAGCACATGAACTCTCACATGCTCACAGAGATGCTCTTTTTGCTTTTAATGCATCTAAAAGTAAACCCATTGGCCATCAGCTTCAAAAGCAATCTGATGAAATTACCAAAAAGAGGAGAGAAAGTTTGCTTAAACAACTCCGTGTGCTGCGTAGTTTGTTACGTCAAGGCATTCCCATCCGGAATGACCATGCTGGGGGCTCCAATTTATCAGTAATCCTTGACCAGGTAGCAGCAGAATCAGCTTGGGTAAATGAATGCAAGTACCAATCACCTTTAATAGTAAATGAGCAAATAAAAATTATGGCCAACAAAGTGTTGCATTCTCTGTTGAATGACATACAGCCCCAACGTCTTTTTTCTCTGCTTGCAGATGAAACTAGAGATGTCTCAAATAGAGAACAGTTGATCATTTGTATTAGATGGGTGTCTGATTCTTACGAAGTGCACGAAGATGCTGTGGGATTAGTTCAACTTGAAAACACCACAGCTGAGACCATTTATATGGCATTGAAGAATGCCTTACTTGCTTTAGGTCTACAGTTTGAAAATTGCAGAGGTCAAGGTTATGATGGGGCCAGCAATTTTCAAGGTCATTTGACAGGTGTGGGTAGAAGATTTGAAGATAATTTCCCTTCAGCTATACCTGTGCATTGTTTGGCTCACTGCATTAATCTGAGTGTACAGCAAGTAGCTCACAAAGTCAAGTCTATCAAAGAAGGACTCAATTTTGCTATGGACATGATCCAATTAATAAAATTATCACCAAAAAGGGAAGTTGTTCTGGAGAAAGTTAAACAACAGCAGGAATTATCTAGTAATGCTTCAAAAGTAAAGTCTTTGTGTCCTACAAGATGGACAGCACGAACTGGAGCTATGCAAGCTATAATTGACAATTATGTACCCTTAAGAGAAACGATGGAGATTTCTTCACAAGGCATGGATGATTGCTCTAGGCGAGCAAATGGAATGCTATCACTCATGGATAAATTTTCCACGTATTTTGGATTAGAACTTTCAATATTAATATTCAGCATGATTGAACAACTTTCAATCAACCTTCAAGCTAAAGAGACTAATGTTGATGACTGCTTTTTGGCTGTAGACTTGTGTATTAAATCCCTTGAAAGGCTTCGAACAGACGTCAAATTTAAACACTTTTATGATACTGTAGTATTAAAGTCATCCAAAGTTTCTTGTGATCCTCCTGTTCTTGCAAGACAAAGGCAAGTGCCAAGAAGATTGGATGATGGAGCACCACAGCATTCCTTCAGTTCCGTAGAAGAATATTATCGAAAAGAATATTTTGAAGCGATTGATACTGTCAAGGGAGATCTTCATAGAAGATTTCAACAAGAAAATTTTCTTTTCATAAGAAGTGTTGAGGCATTATTGATCGATAGTGCAAATGGAAAAAACATATCTCTCTCTCCAAGATTTAAGAAGCTGTATAAGAATGATATAGACATGGATAAACTCATCATTCATTTAGAAGCACTTCAAGATGTGGTGAGATCAGCACATTTGGACAATATTGCAATCAAGCAGGTGACTAGAGTAAATACACTTTGCGATATTTTCAACAACCAACCTTGCCTCAAAACTATTTTCACAGAAATCCATACTCTATTAAGACTTTATCTTACTATTCCAGTCACTACTGCCTCAGCTGAACGTAGTTTCTCAGCTCTGAAGAGAATTAAAACATATCTACGCAACACCATGACACAGGAGAGATTAAATCATTGCATGCTTCTACATATGCATCATGAAAAAACTGATGAGCTGGACCTGGTCCATGTAGCGAGGGAATTTGTTTCAGTATGTGAAAGAAGGAAGAATTTCTTTGGAAATTTTTAAATCCAGCCCCATGTATAACTGTGTTTTTATAACTGGTCATATATTTACACTTGTATATTATATTTCACAATTTACTAACATCAAAAATAAAAAAATAAATACTACATAATGGCCACGAAGTTCGGCCCCCCCAATCATTTTCATGTTCTTACTCCACTGTTCAAGAGTTAGTGACTGACAAGGACACCTCTGTCAATGCCACTTTCTGCCAGTATTTTCCCGAGGGAACACTCACATATTGCTCTAATCACTGTGCAAAGACCCTGCACAAAAATTTAGAGAAGATAAGAAAGAGCAAGTGTGAGGTACGATAGATATACATATGTATATAATATGGGAATAGGAGGGTAATGATTTCTTATAAATTTACCTTCTTTTGTAATGAATGGCAGTGTAAGGCAGAAAAGTTCCACTGCAAGCGGATGACGGACCGTTTACCATAGGTTCCAAGTTTGAGAAATGGAAATCAGTGACAAACCACACCCATTAATTAAATCAACTCAATTGACCACATCCTTCATGTAATTAATGTTATGAATATAATTAATGACAATGACTATTGTTATATTGATTCATTTTGGAGAATGATTGTAGCTTTTTTGCATTTTGTAATCAATTCATCTGATAATTATAGTGTCAAAGCAGCAATCACTATTGTTCATCATAACTCTCAGCAAGCTAATAATAGTAGAGTGGCTAAGACTGGCCCTCTGTCAGTATGGACTTTCCTCAGCACTGAGAAGCCCCTTTCTGCCTCTGCATTTGAGCAAGGAATATTCAAAAGTCCAGACATCAACTATAAGTTCTATCCACTTATTATCAAAAATGAGTTAGCCTTGTCTTTCCTTTTTTTTTTTGCTTTCTTAGGAGCAGGTGGTTGGGAAACACTCTGCCATTGCCAGTACTACCAAGAAAGAAGTATTCAAGATCAGAAATCAAAATTTGATATGTATAAGTGTTGTGTGGAATTGCATCATGAGGGCCTACATGGATACGCTGCATGGTTTTGCTGATAGAGAGTATGGTTTTGCTGATAGAGAGTATGGTTTTGCTGATAGAGTATGGTTTTCTATTAAAGCTAGGTATTAAGTAAACTGTGGTTTCTGATAGGGGGATTTCCGTGGCAGACAATAGGCAATCAGAACTTCCGTGCGTGGCAGATTGATAGAGTAAAATTCCGTGACTGCCACGGAGCTTTCGTGGCACTTGGAACCTATGCGTTTACTCAACTCGTGCAAGGCTGAGCTGAGTAACTTGATCGCGTCTGATGAAGTTGCATCTAGTGACGATCCGCTCAAGGGTTTTTCTGAAGCTATCCAGAACTTCATCAACCATTACTGCCTGCAAGACCATTCATCAAAATGGTGTCACCACCCAAAGGTAAATTATGTGTAATTAATTAAATAAAAATTTAAAATTAACTAACTTATTAGTTCAATTCCGATGGTACACCCTATACAACGGATAATGGGTTTACCTGCAAAGCTCAGGTGGCTGGCTTTGAAGCTTTGATCCAGGAGATGGCTGCTCGGCCACAAGACTATGTTTCAGACCATGGCAGGTTGACGACCAACACTGTGGAGGGCTTCCACGGCATGGCACTGGTTTACCGTGACAAGCGCACGGATCTTGGCCCTGTTCACTACACCTGCAAAACCAACATGGCCATATGTCATAAAGTAAGAACAAAAACGAAATATTAGCTATAAGTAATATAAAATAATATTTGCAAATAGAATATTGGTCCTATATGGAAGGTATTATGCCTCATGAGAATGGGGATAGAAGTGCCAACACACGCTGTAGCTGCCATCCTAAAGGAGCAACATCATTGGACTTCTGACCAAGTTCGAAGGTCAAGTGCCGATCACCTTCAAAAGAGGTTCATATTTATTTAATCTACAAATGAGTCACGATATGAAGAAACCCTGTGAAAATTATAAGTGCACACCCGTATTAAAAAATCGTCGTATTCAGAGAAAGGAATGTAATTTTTACGGGGGAATAAATATGGGGACACCGTTCCCCTCCTATTTTTACCCGTTCCCCCTCATGCACTGTTATAAAATATGCAATTTATGTAGAAACTTACAAAAGAAGAAAAAGAAGAGTCGTTATGAGCAGGAGAAAGGAGTAATGGGGACACTTAGAGGTGTTGGATGTGTGACTGGAGAATATGCAGGAGATGGGAAAGGAGAAGCTAATGATCCAGAATCATCAGCCACTGCTAGTGCTTTAGATGCTGACCCTGTTGTTGAGCTTTTGCACTCTGAAGAGGATGAGGATGATGGATCTAGTAGTAGTGCAATGAGCGAGTCCCATCCTCTTTTGATATTGTACGATTGCGAGACAACAGGGCTCAGCATCTACACCGACCACATCACTGATTTGGGTGCTAAAGTGATCCAACCTCCCCTTCCCGTTCCTAATCCAACATTTTCATCTTTGGTTAGGACTGGCCGAAACATATCGACTACAGGTATATTAAAAAAAAGAAGACAGATTATAACAAGTTGTAATTATAGATTGATAAAAATAGTTTCCAGGGTAACGGGTATCACTTCCAACCTCTTGAGGGGTGAAAGGCCACTTTCAGTTGTACTGCCACTGTTTATAGAGTGGATCACAAGCAACATTAGCTTTGTACGTGAAAAAACAGGAATCCCTCGCTATCCAGGTATACCAAAGCTAACCTAACATTTTTTATTATTACCCATTCGTGCATATTAGTTTTAGTAGCTCATAATGGAACTGCCTTTGACTTTCCAATTCTCTGTGCGGAAATTGAAAGGCGCAGTGAATTGGCAACTCTGAATTTTCCATGCAACATCCACTTTAGTGATACTCTGCCATTATTGAGGAAGGTAAACAAAAAAATTTACATGACTTTTCAGGGTCTACATTGGACTTTATTTAGATGAAAAAAGATGGGGTGCAGATTTTACAGAAGGCGTCACTTGGCATGGAGAAACTTCACCAGAAAATCGTTGGAGTTGACATTGAAAGTATAGAATACTATTTAGCAAGTAGTGTACATAGTATAAAATTCATAAATTTACCTTAGATGCACACAGGGCTCTTCCAGATGTACTAGCACTTGAGCGGATCCTGCTTCATCCATCTCTAACAGGATGTCTAGAGGAACTTCACATTCAGTCGCCTAGCATGCAAATGAAGAAATGGTTAGCTCAGAAGACCCTGTATACCAATGCAGCACTACTCACCAGATCCCTTGGAAAGCCCAGCATCACACCAACACAAGCGAAGAAGTTAGTCACTGAGGGCTTCGATTTCCACACTCTATTGCTTCTCCGTAGAACCAGTGATACCAAGGATGCCTTCGTTGCCTCCCTGAAGCAGAAGGGAGTCAGGAGCAAGCCGCTCGGAGAGAAGTTGTACAGGGCGCTCTGCTCATCTTAGAAGTCTCAGCCCGGGCGCCTTCTCTCCATTTCGTTGTCAGTGTTTATTTATTTTTTCAAACCGGCTCTTTTCAGAGCCACTGCATTCCAAAATATTTCACCCTAAACAATAATCCGCGCGTATTCCTTACCTGCCCGAGGAGGGCGGGTCTGAAATTGACAAAATTGTGCGAGGAAAGATTGGCTTGTTCTGCATGCTATTTCTGGCCATAAGTACGGAATGGGGGTTCAGAACCATTCTATTTTTGGAATACAGGTACAGAAGATAAAAATAAAAAAAATTACAGAGGGAAATTTCGTAATAACTGCAAATAACGGATATATTTAAGGAAATGATCGCCACAAAAATAAAATAATAACGATGAATAATTTGAAAACTAAATTGTAAATCGAAAAAAGCTTCTGTAATTGTGTCGGCAGTGAGTTCCAGAGTTCGTAGAGGGTGAGACCCCCAACTGTGGAGTTGAATTGTCGGGGATATTTTGACATTTATGTTGGAGAATGTGATGGCTTATATCCGCCATAGTAGTTGCTTTGGACTTCTAATTTCTGGTAAGCCAGCTCCTTAGATAGTTTACTGTGAGGTCCGCTGTATAGGATAGCCTGCAAAACTTAAGAAATATATAAAAGTAGGCCATAGCAACATAATTGATTTAGTTAATTGATTTGCGTGGGTGCATGCGTAGGCGGTGCGTAGGCGGTGTGCCAGCACCCTTAAGTCTCGTCAGATCGGCTTCTAAAGCCTTGAGGTACAGATTTATGTCCGCATTCTCCCTGTAGGGGAATCTTCTCCACCAAACGAGCTCTGTCAGCTCTCACCACTCCATGCAAGTTACTAGAGCTAGACACACCACTATCCTATTCCATTGAGGACACACCTGGCATAGCGCCACACTGTCTCACCATAGATGCGAACGCTCGCATAAAGAACTTCTCATCCACACTACGACTACTAGGACCTCCCATCCCAGTGGTCAACACACTCTCTGAGGCTTCTCTACTAACCAGCCTCGGCCACACCACCCTCAGCTCCCACTGAATACATACTAGGCTCATCCCCTTCCATCCTACTCACAATGGTTGTGTTAGAATGGCTATCAAACTCAGCTACACTAGAACTGCTACTACCAGAACAGCTAGTACCACTACACAGATTTTCCGTGCTAATTTGCCAACTACTAGACCAACTACTGCTACAACTCTTCCCGACCCACTACTAACAGACAAACACTCAGCTTGAGGACTCTCCTTAGGCTCAGGCTCTATGTCAGATTCAGGCTTCTCCTGACTGTTATGTCAGACTCCTTCGCCTTCCAATACCTTGACTTGGTCTTTGCCTTTCTGACCCCGTCTTCTCCCGCTGACATCTGATCACTGATAGACCAGATGACGAGATCTCAGTAACCTACAAACAATGAATTACAAAAAATGAATACCAAGGCGGGTTACACGGAAAGAAAGAAATTTTTTTACAAAAATCACCACACAGGTAAGGTTACAAGGTAAGATAACACAGGAAAGTTCACAATACACAACACAACAAGTGTTCTACTCCCAGTTGGTTGTACACAAGGTAACGTATTCGATGGGCTGATGAGTCTAGACTTCGGCAAAGACTTGTTACGATCCTTCCGTTGTCCTGCTCCGTCGACTTCAGTTGCTAAGCTTAAGAAGGGAACTCCGCTGTCTCCAGGTATGACGATCTGGGCGTGAACGGCCACCGCTGCCAACAGTATGTGGGGGTCTGGAGAGCTTAATCACCAGGCAACCTCGCACTTTCAGGAACGTTTCGCTGCCACCAGAGAACGTGTGGCTGAGCGCAGCTTGCGCCTAAGTAAGATGCACGTTTATAATACAAATTACAAAGAACGCACACAGAAATTAAGTAATTAAACAAGACCTGACTACACACGAACTGAGACACGAGGTCTCACGACTCCATTCTTATATGCACGCACAAATGACCATACATGGAAACGTTCAGTGACCACACCCAAAACTCAAATAAACGCACAACATTGAATGAAATACTAAATAACGCACAACACATAAAAAATGAAATACATATAAGTTTCTTCTTATTTGACTTTACTTCTCTTCCTTCTTTTCATCTTCTCTCTTCTTCCTTGTCTCGCTCCCCACAAGTGTCAAGGTACTAACTACATAGCTAACTCTATATTGGTTTTCCAAGGATTAGTGAGTCTGTATTCCCATGTGAGACACTTAAAGGGGTTACACAATCGAGATTCCATAGTGTTTATGTATATAGCTATATATATATTATATTATATATATATATATTTTTTTTTTTTTTAATGAGCAATGCACTTAGTAAACAACCACTGGAATTAATTTAGTTATGTAAATTTAATACCAAATGACACATGAGCAAATCAACAACCACGTGAAAAGGGGGCAGCTACTTGGGTGCGCATTATTGCAGTAACTTTTCCTAGAGTTTAGTGAAGTTTGTCTTACAGTTCTAAGTTAATTCCGTTTGCAGGTATGCACCTAGAGAGAACCTATGGAGTGAAATTACCTGCCACTGATGGACAGAGGGTAGGCAGGATTAAAAAAAAAAGAAAAAAAAAAGGAAGAAAAAATTACCTAGTGGCTACACCCGAACTATGCCCAGACCATTATTTAGCTAGTAGATTGTGATATAGCTTTAGTGTCATTAGCAGGCTTTTTTATTTAATTAAACATATCCAATTAACTAGCTATATGATTGTTAAAACTGTTTTTATGTAGAGTTCTTACCCCTCCACATTTGTTTTCTAGGCAACTCTGAGTAACTTCATTTTTAACTTGGGGTTAGCTGATACAGAAGATTTTCTTTAGCTTTCTTATTTGTGTTAATATTATGACAATAAAAAAATGAGCTTGCAGAAGTGTACAAATTTCAACAACTGGGGTATGGTGTCATTCCTGTGAATTTCAGAAGAATTCTCATAGGCAAGACAGCGTGGATGTTGCAAAAACTTAAAAGCTTACTATATTTGAGACGCCTTTAAGGTCTTCTGTGGCAGGCAATTTCACTTCTTCAGGTTCTCCTCTCTAGGTGCACTTCTATGAATAGAACAGCACCATGAAATAACTATTTAGTACTGCAAGATGGATTTTACTTATCTCTAGCAAGTTACTGCATTAATGAAAACCCGAGTTACCGCCCCCTTTTCACGTGAACATTAATTTACTCATGCATCCATTGCTGTTAGTTCGCATGACTATATTGTTTCTGGGTTGTTTTTTTGTTTTGTTTTTGTTTTTTGTTTTTTTTACTAAGTGGATGCTTCTTCATTTACCTCACTTGCATAACTCAACTTGGACATACTGGTCTCATAAATACATATTTACTCTAATCAGCCAGCAGTCATGTGCTGCTACAAGTACTAATATCTGGTTATTTTATTTATTAGCTTTCGTAGTAGATTATAACTATAAATAGTCAAAACGTTTCGACCTGTAGGTCTTCATCAGTTGACAAAAAAAACACAATACTGAAAATGACAAAAAACAAAACCAGTTCAATAAAATGCAAAAACCCTGAGGATGCACTAGTTATAGTGACGCTATAATTGGTTGCCATGTTGGATTTAACTCCAGGCCATTGTCCAAGTTAGATGTTGATGGCAGGCTTTGGATCACTACTGCTTCAGTAATCCTTCTTCTGGTGTAGTTCTCAACTCTCTCTTTCACTTTGGCCTCCAACCAATTTACTTTATGATTACTGTTCCATGCATGTACAGCTATACCATTCTTCTCATCATGCCTTTTTACTGCATATTGGTGTTCCTTTAGACGTTTGTCTAGTGTACGTCTTGTTTCCCCTATATATACCTTACTGCAGTCCATACATGGGATTTCATAAACTACTCCTTTCATTTTTGATTTTTCTCTGGGTGTTTTTACCTTCATTAGATGTTTCTTGAGGGTTGGTGTTGATGTAAAAACTGTTTTTATGTTCAAGGAACGGCATACATGTTCAATTTTTTCACTAATCCCTTTGACATATGGTATTACCAAATATTTGATGGTTTCATCTTGTGCTTTGGTTGAATTATTTGTGGTTGAATTTCTTTTGGATTTGATGTTGCTGTTTATTGTTTGTTCTGGGTAACCATTTGCTAGGAAGACTTCTTTTAAATGTTTCAGCTCCTGTTCAATTTCAGATGGGTGGCATAATTTCTTTGCTCGATCTGTTAAGCACTTGACAACTCCAGACAAAATTCTTGGATGGTGGTTTGATTTATAGTTTAAGTATTTGTCTGTATGAGTCTTCTTTCTGAAGATTGAGGTGATAAATTTGTTATTTTTTCTTTCAATCTGTACATCTAGAAATGCTATTTTGTTTTCATTTTCTTCTTCTGTTGTAAATTGGATGTGTTTATTTTGTTTGTTTAGATGGAGTTTGAAGTCTTGGATGGATTCATTGTCATGTGGCCACAATGCAAAAACATCGTCTACATATCTGCACCAAAGAGATGGTTTGAGAGGAAAGTTTTTGATGGCTTCTTCTTCCAGTCTCTCCATGTAGATGTTAGCTAGAATTGGTGATAAAGGAGACCCCATTGATGCTCCTTCTTTTTGTTCATAAAATGTCTCTTCAAAACAAAAATATGTGGATTTAACACATAATTCAACCAGATTGCACAATTCACCTGGTGTTATTGCTTCATTGGAACTTTTGTGAACAAACTGACCACATCGAAACTTATCATTGTGTCTTTTGAATTTATTGCAGGACTATTTATTATCTCCATAAAATGTGTTGAATTTTTTATATATGAGTTTGTCTTTCCTGTAAGAGGGCCTATGATTTTTACTAGAAATTTTGCTAGAGGATGCGTTGGAGAATTGATTGCTGAGACTATAGGTCTTAGTGGCACGTTTTCTTTATGTATCTTAGGTAGACCATATATTTGAGGTGGTGTTGAATGTTGGGGTGCTAGTTTTAACCTTTGTTCTTTGGAGATAAGTTTTTTCTCTTCAATACTTTTTAGTGCTTTTGTAATCTTATTTTCAATCTTTGTTGTTGGGTCATTTGGTAACTGTTTGTAGGTATATTCATCATCCAGTAATTTTTTCATTTTCATCTTATATTCACACCTGTCCATCACTACTGTGGCATTGCCCTTATCAGCTGGTAGTATAACAATATTTTTGTTTCTTTTTAAATTTGTTAAGGCTGTGTGTTGCTTTTTGCTGATATTGCTCTTTGGTGGCTTTGACTTTTGAAGGATAAGTGCTACTCCAGTGCGTAACTGCTGTCCATCTTCTTTGTTGAGTTTCCTTGCAGTACTTTCTGTTGATGCAATGATTTCAACTTTTGGTATTTTTTGACTGGAAACCGCAAAATTCATTCCTAAACTTAGTAGGTCTTCTTCATCTTGTGTCAGATTATAGTTACTAATGTATTTTACTATTTTCCTCTTGTTTAGTGTATGTTTGATTCCACAATGTTTTAATTGATCAAATTTTTTTATTTGTTTTTGTTTCGTATCTGAATATACTTTTTTGTGGGCTTCTTCACACCATGTTTTAACATTCGTCCATTTTTCATCACTTGGTAATTCTCTTAGTTTCTCAATATTTTTTACTGATGTCCTTCTCGACAGTGAATTTTTTCTTGCGTACGTCTCGAATGGTTTGGTGGACTAATATCGTGCTAAACTTTTTCCTTAATGTTTTGGCATTTGATAGATTTGATGGAACTTGAATGCGAAGGCCTTTGGGAATAACATCATTTTCTCTGCACCTTATGAGAAAAGTTAAATGGTTTTTTAATCTTGCCAGCTTTCATGATTATGTGATACTATATACACGACATTACTATTACAATACGAATTTCTTTTGATATAATTTATCATGAATTTTTTTATATACAGTTAATTTTATAGGTAATCTATACTGAGCTCTGTGTATTTTTTTTTGTATATTCATTTCATGAAGGGTGCATTATATGGCCACTTGATTGATAATGGCTGTAAATATTTGTTTATGTTGTATAATTGCGCTGCCTACATTGACAACCATAACAAATCTGTTAACTGTGCTGATAATTATAATTGACACAAAATTGACAAGATTGCAGAGGTTAATAAGTGAGTTTTCAAACATTATACATTAATTTTTACAATTTTGTTGAGGCTGTCAATGGACTCTTTTCAGGCAGTGTTACTTATAATACTTATATAGTTTAGCTTTCATGATTATGTGATACTATATACACGACATTACTATTACAATACAAAGTTCTTTTGATATAATTTATCATGTTTACTCAATGATTTATCATTTTAATAATTGATTAGAGCTATATTTTCTAAAAACTTTCAATACACATTACATAAACATTATCCCAAAAATGTAGCTAGCCATTAATATTTTGTATAAAGTGTAATTATTGTTGATAGCTTTTAGTAAAATGTGGAATCTATATAATGATACACTTGTGTGTCAGTGACTATAAAGAAGACGGACAATCTGTGTATCATGAATAATTCATGAACTGTATATAATTGGTAAGGCGACGCATCTACCTGGAATGGGAAAAAAGTTAGCTACTGGCCCGCTCTAAGAAAAATGGAAAGGCAGAGAATAAAATAAATATGTCCATTGCGGGGCTAAATTGTTGTCAGGCTCACTTACCATTAAGCGTTCCGAAACTTTTAGTTCAAATACTCATAGAGCGCCTTAACCTATAGCTAGTATCCCTTTTTTTTCCTTACATTACTTACATTTCTGTATTCATTAGCTGAACCAAGTTGGGAAAGAGTATAGCCTTCAGAGCTATTATAATGAAGGTAAATTCCACCACAGATCATGGGTTGAAGAAAGGCAGTGAAGATGGAGACCCCAAGCCAACAAAATATAAAAGCAGGTGAGAAAAGGCAAACTGATTTAGCTGGGATAAACAAGAAAGAGACAAGGGATTATTTGATAGTAGCAACAGTTCGCACTAAATACTGAACTACGTACTGGTCAACTATATCTCCTCTTGGCTTTTATTGGCCTTAGGGGGTTCTATCGCAACATGAAACTAAAAACGTTCGTGCAGCTGAGGTTGGTAAATCTGGACATATGTTGTTAATCGGTTGGGATCGGAGGAGAGCTTCAAAATTGTGAGTGACTCAAAATCATGAGTGTCTCAATTCTGGACAGTTGGCAACCTAATGAATTATCTATGAAGTAGTATGTCAATATATACTAGTGATGTGCTTCAGCACAAGCAGGAGTGAGTGAGCCAAAGCACAAGTAATTCAAACAACAAGGCACAAACACTTTATAATTAGACTAAAGTAGATTTTTGCCATTAAAATCTGTATGCAGGAAAAAAATCTATATTTCTTTAGTTTCCCTTAATGTTCAGGCTCCTCTATTTGCCTAGCTTAGGAATGCATTATTCAGTTCATTTATTCCTAAATGGTAGCGTATGTAGCCGTCGTAATTTTAGCTAAAGAAATGGATTTACTTCTTATTTAAATATTCCAGAGTAGTAGAGTCTTTGTAGTACCTATTTAAATTAACTTTTTCTACCTACTCGATCAAGACAGCCAATGCTCTGCTAGTTACTAAAACAAGGCCGTGTTGTTGTTTTTAATGGCTAAAGGGTTTTCATTGCCATATTTAACCACTCTCCCAAACTTTTTTTGAATTAATGATTTCTAAGAAAGTATGCACCGTTTAAAGCATAACCCTAAACGATGCATAGGACACAACATTGAATTTCCAGTCGTCTTGTATTTAGGAAATTTCATATTTCTACACTTTTCTGGTAAAGGATACGGCGAAATGCCCCATACTGCAGTGCGTTTAGCCCTATCCTCTAGGGAAAGGTGGTGAAAGTATGTCAGTCATAGTTTCAAATGTTAATGAAATAAGATCGAGCAGAAGGAATAAATTACAACTATAGGAAATAATGGACTTGAATGATTTCATCATGTTAGTTATGCTTTATTTACTTGCCAGTGCAGATACCATATTTTCCTGAGTAGACTGCTCAGATTTTATTTTTAACTAATTAACTTCTAACCATGTGAGGTTATTGATGGGTGTGCTATATTAGAGAGTATGCTTGTATCATTCAAGAAATGTTTGGTATCCTGGATGCTAGAATTTGTCAATTGAGAGAGTATGTCCTATCAAAACCATTCAGCAAGAAGAGCAGTTAAATAGTTGAATGAAAATGTTGAAGCACATTCAACATATCTGATGTAGTCGCTGTAATCTTTAACTCAACAACACACTGTTACAATTTTTTATGTTTTTACTTTAATATTTTCCAGATATGTCGAAAAAACAAGATTTCAATTTGTTGGTAAGTTATAGTGGTACAGTCTAGAGGTATCTCTAGTTATTTGTGAAAATTGAGGTAAGATTGTAATTTCAAATTTTGCTGATGAATGGCTACATGCTCGTAATTTTAAGAATGCAATTGGACTAAAGGCTGTCTTCCCTAGGTGAATAGGAGCTAGAACATTGACTTCAGAAAAACTAAATAAATGTAGACTTTAGTTTTTGCATACAAATCGTGAGCTATAAATGACAAAATTATGCTTTGATCAGATTTAAGGTTTAAATTTAAGTGTTATTATGATGTCATGTACAAACAATATGTATTGAATCATATTAATTCCTTATTGGCTTGACAATTATACTTGGGCTCCAGAACAGAAATAATTAGGTAAGCTAGTGAAGTGAATGAGTCACTATTGTAGATTATACAATCTAAAATTGTAGATATTTTTTTGATTTCCAGTTCACAACTAAACAGAATATTTTGGTTTATCGAGTGTTAATCATATCATTCACATAATTTTATTTTAAATTAGTTTGTCTCTGACATGTTTTATTATTGTGCTTGAGAAACATTTTACAAACTATTGCTTGAGTTCATGTAATCTGTGTCCATGGTAAGTTATTTTGATGTGTGCCATTTGTCATAGCTATTAAGCCCTATGTAGTAGTAGCTCATTGCGAAATAGTCAAATCACAAGGAGAACATGTCTTGTGTTTATATGTATCTTGAACAAGTGTACACATAGGTAAGTAAAGGCTCAATAGTGTGTGATAAATGCTAATCTTAATTTCAAGGCAGACCAAGTTCTCTACTCAATAATCCAATGTCCACGAAAGTTACTGTCAAAAGGTCGTCATTCCTTGTACCGGGCAGATGACAAGAGCAGCAAAGTCCATCCTATTAGGTCCCCTCACTGGCTACACAGCTAGGCCCGAACTTACAACACAGGCTGCCTTTCCGAACTGCCGTAGTCAGTGTGAGTAAGATCAGAGACTATTATAAGAAGCCTTGATGAACCAAATTTGTTCATCAATAAATACATATAATAATTATATATTATTACGTATATATTTATATATTGTTTTTACCTTAAGCTTCAAATCATTTTCAGAAAGGTTCTCGACACAACTTGTCCCATCAGAAGCATCAAGTACACCCTGAGTTACCTGTTATTATATAAATCTTATAATAATTATTACGTCCATATTAATACTAAAACGTTCAATCATATCAATCCAGGCACCCTGACTTAACACCGTAGTCATTAAAAAGTTTTTATTTTAATTAAATTCTTTATCTTATCTCTCCAAAAAATAATCATTGTTTATACTTAATACATAATATTGTCAAAACCATATCAATATTAAATAAAGAAAGTTTTGTTATTGTACTTGTAGTATTAAGCGGATTTTTACCTGTACTCGAGTTCTAATACATTAGTTAGCTTAATCGAGTTTTAATACATTAGTTAACTTAATCATTGGCTATTGGACTGCTAGTTTCAGCTTTATCCCTGAACTAAAGCAGGACTTCCTCCCTGGTGGCAGCGACTACCTGGCCATTCCTTGTGAAGACTTTGGACGACCAGAACCCCGGTTTACTTGACTCTAATCGGCCAAGCGACACCACAGTAGTTTTGTATTAAAACAAAATTATTCTGATATAACGTAAAATACTTTCAATACCATAGTAACCACTTGCAGAAACTATTAGAGCTGAAGTCCGAATAATCGGCTAGCTAGGGTGGGTGGGTAATTACAGCTTCACTGGTTCGATAATTTCAGAACTATAGAAACAACAACTGAGAACTATGAAATCAAAGTATACTATACTTATAACAATGGTTGGCATGTGCATGAACCGCAAATGGCCGCAAGCGGTCAGCGAGGCTTTACACAAATAAAGTGCACTGAATAGTATCTTCTGAATGTTCGTTTAGGTACTGCTAGGCTCGCACAGTCTCTTAGTCAATAACTCACTCACTCATTCATTCACACACACACACTAAATCACTTACTCACTAAGTATCTCAATCACTCACTCACTCACTCTCTCATTCCTACACTTACACACACTCACTCACTCACTCACTCAAACCCTCATTCCTACACTTACATACACTCACTCACCCACTCATTAATACACTTTGTCAATGAAAATGACCTTCTTTTATGACAGAAAAAAAAACTTTATCTCAAACTATTTTAGTTCCTTAAATTTGCCACTTGTTCTGAATTTTGGCTTAGTCATTATGAAAGAGAAAAGGCAGATACTGTGATGAGCGCTGCTATATGACTATGTCTATTCATTCAGTTACCTGACATTTAGAACCTCGTGATTCACATTAGCAATCAAGTCAGAAAGTCCTGACATTACCATGGTTGGACTATTTGTTGCTGAAAAACGACTTTAGCATACGGGTTGATTTCCAATAGATTGTGTGGACTAGTTTTAATTCTGGAATATAATTTGTGTCATTTGTCAGAATTTAAGAATGGAAATAATTGCAAAAAATTTTCATAACCTTCCATTAGGATCGATTAGTAAGAAAATCAACTATTATAAAGAATACTAACATGACTTGAGTCTAAAATATAGGGATATATAATAATGAGCAGGCTAATAAATTTTCAAGAGAAGCAGAAAACTGTAAAATATAACCTGTGAATATAATTTTTGCTATGTAATATTTCAGCCATATTTGTAATACAATTAGTATGATGTAAAGTTAGCTGTAAAACTCTCAGTGTTAGTTTACCCGAATACTGAGCTTATATTTTAGCAGCTGCATGACAAGCAAGTTTCCATAATTTGTAGGAACCAATAACTAGATACATCAAGTGTCACCTTCATCTCGAACCTAGATATTAACTACCACTGGTGAGCTTACATGGCCACCGGAAGTGGAGAGGCTTATTTTGAAAAAATGCTTTTGGTATAGAATATTTTACCAAATGTCAACTCCTTATTCTTCCCAATAACTCTTACATAGGTACTACATAATTATTTTAACAATAACACAAGCTAACTTAACACTTTATTATTTAATATCACTATTGAATTGTATCCTAATAAATATACATCAAAATTACTTAATTGTAGTAGCTAAATACTGTAAAAGTATCTTCTTCACTTTCGTCATCACTTTCTAGTGGGATTTCATTACTTGTGGTTCACAGACCTAAAAATTCTTGGTTATCTTTCTCACTCGTTTTTCGTTCTTGGTGAAAGAATCAGGGTATATACCATAGCTAGTACAAAAAATCATAAATATGATCTTAATTCTTCATCTCCAACTGTTATGGCGGTCCTGTGTTATAGGAGGCACAACTACCTTCGGACAAAGCAATTAGGATCTAAACCTAGATCGCGCTCCGCAATGAGGATCCAACACGCCCTGACTAACTATAACAGGTCGGTGTTTAAGTTTTATCAACACGTGGAGAATCCCAACAAAAAGAATAAAATGAAGGTTCATATAATATGACACAAAAAGGAAATGACGTAATTGTTCTAGAAGTCCGTATTTCAGCATACACGTGGAAATGGCGATCTGATAAGGCGTAATTGCAGTATTCGGAAAAAATCGAAGTAGATTATATGGAATGTTGGTAAATAATAACATGCTAACAAAACTGAATAATAATAATAATAATAATAATAATAATAATAATTATGATAATTATGTGATGGTGGGGAGATCCACAACATTTCCCCCCATTTAAATAACGCAAACTAATAGTTATGTTTATGTTTGTAGATCATCTTGTCCATCCCAGTTTTGACGAGATAATGCATCAGCGTTTCAATTGAGAGGACCAGGTTGATACTTCACATTGAAAGAATACGGCATCAACTTCATTGCCCAGCGAGCAAGCCGGCCATTACAGAAGTTTGCAGACTGCAGGAACGAGAGAGCCTTGTGGTCTGTCTCAACCACAAATGAAACTGGACGCAAGTAGGGAGCAAAATGAAGGATAGAGTCCACAATCGCTAAGCACTCAAGTTCAGATGCTGAGTAGTTCCGCTCTCTAGGTAGAAGTTTCCGGGACCAGAATGCAATAACAAGTTCATCCCCACCTCGAACCACGTTGAGGACGGCTCCAAGACCAGTTCCAGATGCATCGGTTTAGAGTCGGAGAGGAGAGGGAGATGGAGAGTAGGTTGGGAAGATAAACAACTTTTCAATTGCTTCACGCAGATGCTGCGTGTGATCAGCATAATGCTCAACAAAACGTCTATAATATCCTGTCCATACTCTCCTGTATTACAGTTGTGGCGGGCAGTTATCGATCCTTTACCAACTCATCAAAGAACTTTCACCTCAGACGATCATTACCACACACATGCTGTATCACCGGTCATACTGGGTTTGTGACTTTGTCGTTTCTCTTTTGTTGTTTGTAAGTAAGAAGTGGTATACCCACGCTTCATTGGTGACCTCGACGCCCGGACATTGAACTCGCTATGTCTGTCGAAATTGAAGACGCTTCAACGGAGGAATCGAGAATGCCTGCTGCTGCCGACATTTCTGCGGTAACGGTCAACCTCAGACTTCCGGCATTTTGGCCTTCTGACCCGGAAATATGGTTCGCGCAAGTGGAAGCCCAGTTCGCCTGCAGACGCGTCACAGCCCAGCGGTCGAAGTTTGACCACGTTATCTCTTCCCTTGCTCCCGAGTACGCTGCCGAGGTACGCGACTTAGTACTTAGACCGCCCGGGGAACGCCCCTACGAAGTCCTGAAGGAGCAACTCATACGTAGAACCGCCGCTTCTGAGCAACGGAGGCTTCAGCAACTTTTCACTTCAGAAGAGTTAGGTGACCGCAAGCCCACACAACTCCTCAGAAGAATGCAACAGCTCATTGGAGATCGCCCAGGTATTGCAGATAGTTCCTTTTTGAGAGAACTGTTCCTACAGAGGTTACCACCTAACGTGAGGATGGTCTTGGCGTCCACTCCAGAAACTTCAAGCCTAGACAAGCTAGCTGAGTTGGCTGACAAAGTTTTGGAGGTAGCCGCACCTGCTGTATCTGCCGTCAAACTCCCTTCAGAAGTATCTACTGAGATAGAACAGCTACGTACTGAAGTCTCTCGCCTGCAGAAACTTGTTCACTCACTAGATCAGCGCTCCCGTTTTTCTCGTTCAACTTCTTCCTCTTCACGTCACGGCTCTTCACCTTCACATCGCTCTCCTACACCGACCCCTCCTGCGTCAGATGCACCCTCACTGTGTTGGTATCATGCCAAATTTGGGGAACAAGCTAGAAGATGCAGATCTCCTTGTGACCGTCAGTTAAACGACCAGGCCAGACCCTAGGGGCGACGGGTGTACCTGGCCTTCCATATAGTCGCCTCTTTTACATACACGACAACTCCCGTTTCCTAGTTGACACTGGGGCTGAGGTTAGCATTGTGACTCCGGCCCGCACTGACCGTAATCGACGAGGGAATTTCTGCCTTCAAGCCGTCAATCGAACAGATATTGCGACCTATGGTCAACGCTCTCTCTCACTCGACCTCGGCCTCCGCCGTACCTTCAGATGGGTGTTTGTCATTGCTGACGTGAACCAGCCCGCCGACTTCCTACGACACTTTGGTCTTGCAGTGGACGTTCGTAACGGCAAGCTGTTGGACACCACTACAAAGTTGCAGGTCAATGGAATCATGAGTTCATCGCCCCCCGTGGCCCCGGCTATCGTACTACCCGTCCCAACCGATACGTGTTATTCTCGCCTACTAGCAGAATTTCCGACTGTTACGCAAGCGCCATTCCGTAACCAGCCGGTGAAGCATCATGTTTCACATCACATCACAACCACAGGTCCTCCAGTGTCTGCACGCACTCGTCGACTCTCTCCGGAACGACTTAAAATAGCACGTCAAGAATTTGATCACATGTTGGAACTTGGCATCATTAGACCCTCCTCGAGTAACTGGTCTTCACCGTTACACATGGTGCCGAAGAAGACAGAAGGCGACTGGAGACCATGTGGCGATTATCGAATTCTCAACAATTCAACTGTACCTGATCGATACCCCATCCCACATCTCCAAGATTTCACAGTTTCACTCCAAGGAACCACTATCTTTTCGCATATTGATCTAGTGCGAGCGTATCATCAGATCCCAGTAGCGCCCGAGGATATCCCCAAGACTGCAATCACGACTCCGTTTGGTCTTTTCGAATTCTGCCGTATGCCCTTCGGGTTGAGAAACGCTGCCCAAACCTTTCAACGTTTCATAGATGAAGTCCTTCGTGGGCTGCACTTCTGTTTCGGCTACATCGACGACCTGCTCATCGCTAGTCACTCCCCGGATGAACACCTTCATCATCTTCGCTTGGTTTTGGAACGACTTGAAGCTCATGGCATCGTGATCAATGTTGCTAAGAGTGTGTTTGGTGCATCATCCCTGCATTTCCTCGGTCACGTTGTAGACTCAACTGGCATTCGTCCACTAGAAGACAAGGTCCAAGCGATTCAGGATTTTCCCCAACCGACCACTACTCGTAAACTTCGGGAATTCTTGGGACTCATTAACTTTTATCGTCGTTTTATTCCACACTGCGCCTCTATTCTCTCTCCACTCACCTCTCTGCTCAAGAACCATGGGCGCCCTTCAGACATCCTTGAATGGACAGACGCTGCTTCAGCCGCATTCACTGAGGCTAAGAATGCCCTGGCCAACGCCACACTGCTGTCACATCCTACGCCTGACGCTCCTACTTGTGTCATGACCGATGCCTCGGATGTGGCAGTGGGTGCTGTGCTGCAGCAGTATCGCGATAGTCAATGGTGCCCTATTGCCTTCTTCTCTAAGTGCCTCAAGCCAGTCGAGACGCGGTACAGTACTTTCGATCGGGAACTTCTCGCAGTATATCTTTCCATCACTCATTTTCGTTATTTCTTAGAATGCAGGGAATTCTACGTCCTCACAGATCACAAGCCATTGACCTATGCTCTATCTACTCGTCCAGATCGTCATTCACCGCGACAGATGCGTCACCTGGATTTCATCTCTCAGTTCACAACTGATCTTCGTTATGTACAGGGCTCACACAACTTAGCTGCCGACGCCTTATCGAGAATCACTGCTAACGCATTGCACACTGGAGACACAGCCCCGGTAGTAGATTTCAGGCTCTTAGCAGCAGCTCAGGCTGGTGACCCGAACCTGCCAAGAATCCAGGCTGATATGTCCCTTCAACTTCAGCACATTCCTCTAGCTCTGTCTGATGGCGCCACCATATTGTGTGATGTCTCCACTGGAACTCATCGCCCGTACGTTCCTGAGAGTTATCGCAGAGCAATCTTCAACTGTCTGCATTCTGTCGCTCACCCTGGAATTCGGGAGACCCAGCGTTTGGTGACAAGTAGATTCGTGTGGCCTGGAATCAACATGGATGTGCGGAACTGGGCTCGCTCCTGTGTGAAGTGTCAACGCTCCAAAGTTCATCGCCACAACACTGCTCCACTCGGCACCTTTTCCAAGCCAGATGTTCGCTTTGACAAGATTCACATTGATCTTGTTGGTCCACTTCCTCCTTCGAATGGTTGTGTGTACATACTCACCTGTGTCGATCGCTTCACACGATGGCCAGAAGCCATTCCCATTCCAGACAGTACAGCCGACACGGTAGCCCGTGCATTTGTGCATACGTGGATATCTCGCTTTGGTACTCCTTCTACAGTAACAACTGATCGTGGACGTCAGTTCGAGTTGCACCTGTGGAAGGCTTTCACGAGGCTCCTTGGTACCAAGCACTTACGTACTACAGCCTACCATCCCATGTCTAATGGACTCGTTGAACGGTTACACCGCCAGTTAAAAGCTTCTATCAAGTCCTATCCTCATCCTGAACATTGGACAGAGGCACTTCCCCTGACCTTGTTGGGAATTCGCTCTTCTCTCAAGGAGGACATAGGTTGCACTTCTGCTGAACTAGTTTATGGTACTACACTACGTTTGCCTGGAGAATTCTTCGTCTCTGCTACTGATGAGCTCAACACTGACCCTGGCAGTTACGTCATGGAGCTCAAGCGGGCTATGCAATCTTTGCGTATGACGAACTCCCGTTTGCACTCTTCCCCTCAATCCAGCATCAGTGGTGATCTATTCTCGGCACCTTATGTCTTTGTGCGTCATGATGCAGTCAGGAAGCCACTCCAGCCGCCCTACGATGGTCCGTTTAAAGTTTTGCGTCGTACAGACAAGTATTTTCTTCTGGACCTCAACAGCCGCCAGGACACAGTATCAGTCGACCGACTCAAAGTGGCTCACTTAGACCCCTCCACTACTGTCACTTCGTCACCACCAAACTCGAACTCATCCAATTCGGATATCGCCACGCCCTTACCTACACCCCAACCAACCACCCCAAGTGTGACACGTTCTACGAGGTCAGGACGTCATGTGCATTGGCCTTCCCACCTGGCCAGCTACATCCACTAATCGTTCACTTCTTGTTCACTGGAGGGGGAGTACTGTGGCGGGCAGTTATCGATCCTTTACCAACTCATCAAAGAACTTTCACCTCAGACGATCATTACCACACACATGCTGTATCACCGGTCATACTGGGTTTGTGACTTTGTCGTTTCTCTTTTGTTGTTTGTAAGTAAGAAGTGGTATACCCACGCTTCACAGTTATTGTTTGCTGATTATGGCTACAATTATCTAAGCTAATGACTCACCAGTTATCAGTCAGAACACCACAAACCGCTCCAAGAAAACCAGCCAGAAAGCCACAAACCACACCGAGAAAACAACTGGGTCACTGAGCACATGGCATATTGGGGTTCTATTCGATGCACGCCTTTGTTGGAACCTTACCTGCTTCTCATATCCTAAAATTAATGTCAGTCACCACACACAAAGAGATTTTTAAGCAGCTGCATTTGGTAAAGTGTGAAGGTTTAATAGTTTCGGTTTTTTAAATGGCGGCCATTTTGTTCTAGGTGATAATCATCTTGGGCTCCTAGGCTAAAATCAATCAGTATGTTGTAAAGTATCATGAAAAAAAATTTGGTGCTTTTGTCCGCTTCGTAACAATAATGTCAAAAAGCTACACTAAGCTACCTGACTACAAGCAGTTCAAGCAGCCCAAAACAAAACGTCAGGTTAAACAGTTCCTGGGTCTCACATAAATCATGTCACTTGAAATATAATAATTCTAAGCTGAACAAAGCACAAAAAAGGAAAAGAAGTAATTGCAGTACAATGTCTGATTGTGAAAAACAACCCAGCAGGAAATGCCAGGCACTCAACAATGATAATTGCCTGTTTTGTGAGAAGGGACAGGAAGACGGTGACCTGCACCAGGTTTCAACATTTGATGCAGATATCAACATAAGAACCATCATCACTGAACTCCAGGACACTAGGCTTCTAGCCATAATTGATGGAGGAGATCTAATTGCGAAAGAAACGAAATATCATTTGAAGTGCTTAACAAATTTGAGAAATCGCTATAGGAGTAATAACCGAAGGTCCAAACAACATCCAGAAAACACAAATGCAAAACTGAATGAGTCCAGAGGATTTGTTGAGCTATTAAACTACATAAAATTTGCTGTAGACTCTGGAACAGTTGTTTTCAAACTATCTGAGGTACACTCCCTCTATATTAACCGTCTAAAGGACTTGGGTATTGATAAAATGGTCAATAAAACTAGGCTTAAGACTGACTTACTGGAACACTTCTCAGAAGCACAAGAGCAAAATGACGGTAAAAACACTGTCATCGTATTTGAAAAAGGGATGCAGGATATGCTGAAAGAGGCTTTAAAGAAACGAGACTTCACTGAAGATGCTACAATTCTTGCTAGGGCAGCTACACTAATACGAAATGACATTTTTAACCATCAGTGCTTTGATTTCGCTGGTAGCTTCCCACCAGGATGTCAGGAGGACTCACTGCCATCTAGCCTGAAATCACTGATTTCCCTGATATTTAGTGGTGCCAACCTAAAAGATCAAGACAAACATGAGTCTCAAGCTTGCCTCACTGTCGGCCAAATTATTCTCTACAACACAAAACGAAGACCTTCTCACCCTGGTACTAAAATGAGGCACTCTTTGCAGCGAGAGCCACCTATTTTAGTTTATATTGGCCTCAACATTCATCAACAGGCCAGAAGCAAGAAACTTATTCAACAATTATACCAGATGGGAATCATCATTTCTTACGACAGGGTCATGGAACTGGAGGACTGGATTGCCACTTCAACATGTGAGCAATTTATACAAGATGGGGTTGTTGCTCCTGCTTGCCTTCGGAAAGGTTTATTCACTTAATAAGTTTATATCTTTTTTTTAATTATTCAATTTTTAACTTCCATATCCTCTTTTCGTGACACTTTCTCTCTGCTAATTCCCCTATCTCCTGTCTTTTTTCTCATATTCATTAGCTTTAGGCAAACTAGTTTAGTACATTATCTATAGCATTTATATCTAGCACAAGGCTTTAACTTGCTCATAACTAAGTAAGAATTCTAGCTAGAATATTATAGAATTGAATCATCATAAAAGTTTAATCATTCTTTAACTTTTATGTGGGCATTTCATTTAACTTTATAATGATCTATTTGAATGGCCATAATATAGTACAAAATCTGGACTTATGTATAAATGTGTGTACTATACTGTAGCAATTTAATTCCAAATATTCTGTCTAACCAATAACAACACAACTTTTAAATTTAAGTGTGATTTTTTTCTTAGTTTTTATTGACTCAGAGAGAAGTATGTATTATGTTGGAGAAAATGTCAGAATGTTTTGTTCCTCACATGATGAGAATTCCTTTCTGTGGACTGTTAATGGATCAGTTCATACTGAATTTACTACAATTACCACAACAAATTTAAATACGATATCACTCTTTACTTGGGAATCTATAACTAAAGCATATAACAACAGCGCTATTCGATGTGGTGTACAAAGTGAAGCCAGTTATATTTGGAGTAATGAAATTGTTATTCGTTTACAAGGTGAGTGATAAATTATTGACAAGTAATGCTGAGAAGCAATTACACATGAGATAAGAAGGCATTGTAGGTGTTGTCAAGTGGGAAAATCATAATGCACACTGTTAGTATCATATAAAGACAGCACAGATGTATATTATTATTACATTTTCTCCCAAATTAGCTATTCCTCACTCGTTTTATGGCAGCATGCACTATGCTTAATAAAGTATGCATTGCAACATATTTAATGAATTAAACATTAAAATTCATAATACTTTGTTCGTAATATCTGACATTGTTTATCTCAGTGAGATAAGAAATACAAAGGTCAAATTCAAATATGACAGATGTATTAAAACAATTAAATTGACACCAGTTTTTTTGTGAAGGTGTATTTAAGGTAAAACTCATTTTTGTGATGAATTTTCTTTTTTTTTCTTTTTTTTAAATTTTTTATATGCTGTAGGAGCTCCTGAAGCAGTAACTAATATAACGACAGAATTGATACATGATGAAATAGTGAACATTCAGTGGAATGCTCCATTTTCAATTGATATTCCTACAACAGATCCAGACATAACCTACTGTTTATATATTTACAATTCATCAGATGAGTCTATTCATTTGTACACAAGTTGTAATATTACGAATTCTTCTCTTAAATGTGAATCATATCCGGAATTGCTAGCTTGTGCCAAATATGAAATAGTAATTGTAGCTTACAACCAAGTAGGAGATAGCAATAAAACATCAAAAATTGTGTCCTACTCAGGTAAAAGTAAAGGTAGTTAAGTTAAGTGTAAGAAGCTATGGCCAATTAATTACTCAAAAATGAAAGTAAAACTTATTTATTATACAGCATTACATGTTCAAGATTTCTTTAGAATTTCGAATATTTGATCATTTTTTGTTTAAAGCATTTTAGCCGAAATGTATATGAAATTAAAAAAAGCAGTTGCTATCATGTTATATATCATTAAAATTGAGGCTTTATGTGATATCTTTTGTAATAGCTTAATAATTCAACAATAAAACATTTTAAAGAAAAAACTAAAAGTATACTAAGCTTCATAGTTGAGGTATTTTAAATGTTATGTGATGTCATTGTGTGATGCAACAGTTCAACTCCTTTTGCAACAGGTGTTGAGCAGGCTAGAGATTTTTTCTTCTCCGTATATTGATGATTTTGTAATATTTTCTATTGATTGGGTTCATCATTTAGGTCATATTGGTGCTGTTCTAGCTAGACTTTCTGAACATGGGTTATCTGTTGAATCATCAAAATGCTGTTGGGGTTCTACACAATTTGAGTTCTTAGGGTTTTGTTGTTGTAAATAGTTGTTTGGGTATACCAGATACTAGAGTTCAACAGTTTAGAGAATATGTCTGACTGAAGATGACTCATCATCTGCACTCTTTCTTGGTATTGGCTACATTTTTATCTTGTTTCATTCCTCACTTTGCAGATTAAATTTCTACATTGACAAAACCTGTTAGCTTCAAACAAATCATCTAGACTCGTATTAGACAAGTGACATGGCAGGTGCATTCAGGTGTATCATTTCTTGTATTTGTGATTTTTCTTCTTTGATTGTCCCTGTTTTATCAGATTCATTTTATATACTTACTGATGGATCTATGTTTGGAGTTTGTCGTGTACTGTGTGTATAAGAATGGTCAGTGGATGCCAGCTGCAGTGTAACATGTTTATCACAATTGAAATAAGAATGTTTATGCTTGAAGACTATACATTGAATCTTCCTCATTTATTCAATACAATGATAGTGACTAGATGAGAACTGATTTTGTGACACCTCAACTCTGTAACTGCAATCAAGAGTAGCCATAATTAACTTCTTTATAATAAGAATAATTTGAGAATTTTATGGAATAATACATGAATTTCTGTAATAATAAGATTTTTGGAATAAAAAATAGAAAAATTCTAAAAATTTTGAGCATAATATTAACCATAATTCAACAATAAAACATTAAAAAAAAATAAAGCCCTAACCATAATTCAATACTAAACATTTTAAAGAAAAATAAATAAATAGGCTTCAATAATGCTTTGGAATATTGAAACATTGAATCAATTGTATGACTTTAATGGGAACCTTTTTTTCGGCATCTTGTACTTTAAAGTCAAAATTATAATAATAACATTTTTCTAGAATGGAAGTTAAGTGGAATATATGGAAATTAAACAGAATATATAAATTGGTAGTTAATTAAAGATCACATTCTAGAGCTTTAATTACGATAGAGAATATTTTGATTATACCATTTATCTGTCTTGTATTTAAGCTACCTTGTATTATAATGTTGAAATTTAAATCTACTGAATAAAGAAGTCATAGACATTGAATGAATAAGAGGAAAATGTGCATTTAGTTATAGCTATTTCCTTAAGAATTCAGCTGTAAGCATTATGTACAATAAGAATAACAGTCTTATGAAGTCAAATGTTGTTCTATCTAACAAAAATACTGATGAATTATTAACATAATCAATATTATAATAATAATAGGACTTGATAAATTACTCGGATATCCAGCTAACAGTATATCTGAGAGATGTTTAAACTTTGTCCAATTATTTCCAAAGATTAGAACAACATTAAAAACTTGAGCTAATTTTTTTTTCTGGTTTGTGTACAGCTTTTTAGTCAAGGTGATTTTTAAGCTTGAAATTATTAATATAAAATGCATAACAAGTAGATTATGGTGCTATCAACTTTTATACCAGTTGTGGTAGTTAATATTTTTTACTCTTCCTTAGATACAGCCAGTACTTATATTATTCTAAAATCTTTGTAGTTGCACGTTATAATTTTTCTGAAAAATCATTTTTTTTTAATCTATTCTGAGAGTTGTTTGCCAGCATTATGTTTTAGTTTGTTTATTATTATGCCATATTGAATATATAGAATCAAACAGAGTTGATGACGTTGAAGTAATTGCATATGGAAATAGACTTAAAATGATTAAAGCTGTATTTGTAAGTTATATTCCTATTAGATTATACATATAATTATGTGTAATATTATTTCTAGAACCAGAGTATTTGTACAACTGATGCAATCATTATACTTGACTATGAGAGTACATCCACTATTGAAACTGAAGATCATTCAAGAATTATCAGATTCACATTGGAGGATAACAAGCATTACCACAGTGTGTCTCTAAGAATTCATCTTAACAACATTTCACTAGGAGATCTAATATTCTTTCATCAGCTGCAGGAAAGTGAAAATAGAGTTTGAGAGTGAAATATTTCACCATGTAACTCAAACTAGTAAGATTGGTATGTTTTAAAGTTGGCTCTCATTGTTAGTTTACTCACATACTGAGCCTGTATTTTAGCAGATGCATTTTGACTAGCAGGAGATTTGAATACTTTTTAGGCATTAAAACAAATCAAGTTATACCTTCATTAGTACCCTGGATATTGTACCAGCGTAATTGATGGTAATGAGCTTTACCAGTGTGATAACACAGTGAGATATCTTGAGTTATCCCACAGGTCATGAATTATTAATACTATTGTTAAGGAATCTAGCAAAAAAATACATATTGTATGTACATCTTACGTATATATTGGCCTAACCCCAAACTGAGTAACATAAATGAATGAAATTAACATGCTGAGTACATTATGACATACGCATGTTAACAACTCCACTATAATGTCATAAACCAAAAAAAGTAAATAACTACAAATTAATATTTTGTTTTTTTTGTCCTACAAAGTTGACTAAACTATAAGTGGCAGCTTCAAACTCAAAAGTTGATGACTGCATATAATAACTAGACAACTAGTTTTGTTTAACAGTTGACACTTTCTTTTCTGAATCAAATTATTGTTTTTGTGTACTTTTTACGGACCTTGTTTGTGGAATTCGCCATCGTTTAATTATGTCATGGAGTCATTATTGCTGTTGATCATTCCTAACATTATCACAGTTCCGAATAATTTATACATGTTTTGAGTAATATTAATATCCTGATTTTAGTATAGAGCAATTTATTGTTTACACTTTTCACCAAAATATGAATCTAGTATACTAAATCTTTATTTAAATAATACTGTGTAACTAGGAATTCCAATAAACAAATTATTATTGGCTACTGGTCAGTTATATTTAAATTAACATAGGGAATTTTAAAAACATACATACAATATATTATAGTATGTATTACTTTAGTTCGAGTGTGATGATATGGCAAAATATTTCATGAGCAGTCTAATTTATTTTCATGAAATAATAATTGTTATTTCATGCTAGATATTGTCATGAAAGTAGTTTGTACTAGGGTGGGTAATTACTGGTGTAAAGTTGGCCTTGAAAAACTAGCTAGGGGCTCCCTCATTACCCAGCTGACATTTTAGCAGCTGCGTCTAAACTGGCCACTTAGGCTTCTGTAAAAACCCAGAAAACTGATAAGCCAGGCATGTTATTATGTAATCAGATTCCTCAAAACAACAGTGAGGTAATACCATATGAAAACTTGAGTTATCGCACTGGTCACAACATTGTGATGATATCTACCTTGTAATATATATATATAATTATATATATTATGGAAACTGTCAATTGTTGAATTATTACAGGTACCTTTGATGTCAGAAATGTAAATGCCACTCGAACAATTGATGGAGTAAATGTCTCTTCCACATTTATCAATGGAACACGAGCAAGAGGTGTTCTATATGTATTTTGGATAAACGGACACAATTTATATAGACAATATCAACCATATTTTTATCCTGTAAAAAAAGAACAAGCAGAAGCTGGGTTTTACTTTATAAATCCTTCTTATCTCTATAACACTATTTCAGCTTATGATATTGAGTATAACAATAAGATTTATTCAGGATTACCTGCTGCAGAAACTGAAATTATAACTCATATAATAGAAAATGAGAGAAGTTCTGAATTTACAGGTAATAGTTATCATAATAATAATAAATAAATTCACAGTTAAATAATTAACTATTAGAAATGCTTGTTTGAGTATTATGTGACTTAATGATAGTAAATTGTTTCTAGTCAAAATTTTTAAACCTTATAGGTGTGATCTTAATAATTCTTAAACAATTGATTACTGAAAACCACTATTGCACTTAAATTGAATTTTCTGACAAGATAGTGCATACAATATGCTTTTAAAAAAATATTTAAAAAAAACAACTTGGAGTGGTTAAAGATGTGATATAGTGTAAACTCTTTACTACATTAAAAATTTCCCCTTCAGCTCGTAATAATTAAAACTTCTTTTTTTAATGTGGTCAATAGTTAATAAGTAGTCTTTAAAGATTTGTATTTAATTCTTTTTTGCAGATCTATCCAATCACGTTAATGATGATTGTAATTTAAATATTAAAAATTTTACTTTGGAAGTATTCTGTATGTGTAGTGATAACTTCCAAATTATACAAATACAGACTTCTGATTATCTTCATATGAAGTATTTACACACATTCAGTGGAAGTTGTAATTTATTAAATAATTACACACTTAATTTTAGTAGTAATTACTGGGTGACTATCTTTCATGAAAGCATGGAAGGAATTTTTCAAACTGACATTTTATATTCTAGTGCAATAAATATAGATGACGGTTTACCTACTTCAACTTTAATTGAAGTAAATGTCACAACCAGTACAAATATAAATATCATTAGTAAGTTATTAGTAATGATATTGTATATTATAAGTGAATTTGTTTGTTTGTCATGTAGTTGTTGTGACTACATCAATACCGATACTTTTATTAACTGTAATCATGTTATTTGTAACAATCTTCAAAATTATAACAACTAAAAGGTAAGTTTTTTTAAACAACACAGTACTTTTTTTTCATAATATATAACCTTATATACAATGTTATATAAAATATATTAAGTAGACACATATGGAAAGTAAGTATCAAAACATTAGAGTGATATGCTATCAATTAGAAATTAATTATCCAAAATTGTCTAGTATTATTTTAAACAGTTACCATTAGCTACATGATAAATTAGTTACCATCATTGCTTTTTAAATCAGATACATATAATAGAAATTAAGAACTTTAAACTTATATTTTTGTATGCAAAATTCTACAATTCAATTGTACGGTGTGTATAATTAATATAATTATAAAGACAGAAGGAGTGGAACTAAATAAAGAGGGTGAGAGAGAAAGTAAAAGAGAAACACATGTAACTAATGTAAAATTAGAGAGGGTACCTGTTTACTGAGAAAACATGTAAAGGTTGTGGTTGTATCATAGGTTACGTATTATCTTGTATATTTAACTTTTAGTCAATTCAAGGGATTGCTCTCATACTATACGACAAAAAGTACATTCAAATAGATAGTTCACTGCCACCTTTTCATTCTCTAAACTTTCTACTAGCTACTATAGAAAATATGGAGAAAATCTAGCTGCACTAAGCTAACAAGAAAAATATAATTATAATTGAAATTTACATTATTGCAATAAAATGTTGTAATTATTGCTAAAGAAATATGTATATTACTTGTTTTATTATTTATATATTTGGATGTTAAATGACATCCAAAAATGCATTCAACTATAATTGATGTCATTTTATAACCTTTAAATATTGTGTACAGAAAAAGTAAGAGTCTCAGTAAAAGAAATGAGACTTCGTTGAATACAAACTTATCAAATGATCAAATTTCACACAGTGATAATAATACTTCAGAAGTTATTTATGAAGAAATACAAGACGTTAAACCAGATGATTATCAGTTAACTACCTGCCCAGCTTACGGGATAAGCTCAAAGAAGTGATTGAACTTAACATTTATATATAGTGTTTTCAAGTATCTAGAATACTTTACATTTACTCATTTAATTAGCTAGGAAGGTGAACAAAGCAAGTTTGAAGAGATTTTTTTATAAACAGATGTTTGAATTTTATGTTTGCTCAAATAGTCAGGTTCGAAATGTTTTTTCGTTAATATTTTTTGGAGATTTTCTAATCTATGTATTTTTAGAATCATTATGTTTCAGTAAAACAGAAAATCAATGTTTGCAAATTTTTGTAAGCGTTTATGGTAGCAATAATGAAATTTTAATTAGGCGAACATTGAAAACAATGTTCGCCAATAGTTTTTTCTATAGTTGGATAAGCATGTATTTGTTTGTCGTGACTAATCATTCCTTGTAAGAGTTACAAATTTGTAAAAATCAATACAATCATTCATACTATGCCACAAGCAAAAAAAAAAATAATAAAAAAAAAAATAATAATAATAATAATAAATGCATAGTGCTATTTATGTGTATGAATATTTTGTACCAGTTCTTTACAATTTGACTGTTACTAGTCATCACTATCACTATCAGATAAATAATTTTCAAAATAGGATTCTTCATCATTTTCACACTGAGTACTGCACAAGTAGAGGTCAGTACATTGTAAGCTGTTGCTTTTGCATGAACACCTTTGTGATGTACAATCGCCCTTGCACTGACATCTCACCATCTCGATGACTGCCTTGGGGGTTGGAAGGATATCTGTTGTTGTTGGTGTTAACTCTCCATCAGAATTTCTGTGATAGCCATTTTGCAGTGGATCCAGAAATATCTGCTGAGCAATACATGCCTGGCCCCACACACTTGCCTGCAAGTGTACTCGTAAAAAGTTCCAATAGTTGGCGGTAGCTTGACACATTCAGCCATGTGTTTGCAAAAAAGATACCACCGCAGTTCTGGAATCTTAAAAATCTGAATGCCCTTAGCAGGGGCGGATGCAGCATTATAGAGGGGAGGGGGGCCGAAAGTTAAGTGGAAACTTGACCACACCCGTTTTATCGCACCCACTAATTAATTTTTTTGGGTTTCTTTCTGAATATTTCAATTTGTTACATACACGAAAAAAATTAAACTCACTGACAACAATAAAGAATTAGTCAAGAATTTATTGAAGCAAGTTATATAGTCATAATACCATCCGTCTTGGATGAGAATTCATCCACCACTTCCTCTGAAGTAATTTCAATGTCACGGTGGTAATATAGCATTGCCAATCCATTAAGACGGTCTTGTCCCATACTACTCCTCAGTGAAGTCTTGATCAATTTGAGCATGCTGATGGAACGTTCACATTCACAGCTTGTAACTGGCAATGTGCCCATTATACATAAAAGAGTGTGAATATTGGGAAAGAAATCACAATCTGCATGTACTAGGCTTTTCTCTGGAGTACAAAGGCTTACAGCTAATTCAGAGTCAGCTTTTCATTTGTGCTGCCACAGGTTGAGCTCTGAATTGGATATTTAGACTGAACTCTCTTTGACATTTTCACATTACAAACTGGCAATCTTGCTATCATAAGGCAATGTTAGTAGAATGCCAGCACAAGTAAGTGGTCATGGTGTAAACGAAGTACACTAACCACAGAAAGAAGTATTAAATGCTGGCTGTATTACATGTTTGTGCCTTGTGTGTATCACATGTCGGTGTGTGTGGTGTGTGTGTAAGGGAGGGGGGGGGGGCCAGGGCCCCCTGGGCCCCCCCCTGGATCCGCCCATGCTTAGGGCAATATGCTGCACATACAAATTTAGCAATGGCTGACTGGATACCATCTGTCACTTCACAGCTGTAGATAACAAGGTAAGGGCATTGATCACATCACTAGTGGTCTTGAGAAAGATCTCAAATCAAGTTGTCTTTCCAATATTTGCAAACTTTCCGGTGATGTCAGCCCCAGAAAAAGCATGGAAAGCTGGCAATGCTTTGGCCTTTTCTGTGCCTAAAGCTTCCCAAAATGGTTTGATTTGCGGGGTACCAGATCCATGTGAATTGATGTCTACTTCGGCAGCAAATCATAATTTGCTATGGCCAGCACAAGGACATCGGTGTCTGGAGAAAAGAATGTTAGCTCCATATCTTTTCTCGAGTTTCTGTGTGTTGCATTAACAGCCAGAAATATCATTAAGGTGTCTGCCTCCTCATGATTGTTGTCTTCAGCTTGTTGCTCCTTGTTGTTCCAGATGTTGAAACGATTACCAATTTGTTTGAGTCTTGGTTATAATGCAGAGTTTTTTCAGCCAAGTACTCTGTTAATTCACTTTTGGTCTGGTCATGAGATAAAAATTTGCTCATACTAATATGCTTTATGCTTGTCTCATCTCTTATTTGGTATTGTACAGGATCCTGTATTCCACGTCTCTTTTGTCTAGTTACCTTCTTCAATGAATCTACTTTGTATGTGTCAAACACCAAAATGATTTCATCATAGCCTGCTGTAATATTCATTAAATTTTGAATAAAACATACACTAAGATCCTTTACTGTAGCCATTGTTGCTTTGTTTTTGGTTAGTTTTTGGACAACTACCATTCCATCTACTACAGCTATCCTTCGACTGGTACATCACATTGCTTGTGAGAAGTAGGTTGTGAGTTGTCACAAGTACCTTCTGCTGCTACTAACAACTTTTCAAGTGAATGAGTGAGCTTAGCCTTATCTTGGCAAAGCAGCAATGAACCACCTGGGGCAAATAGTGCCCTTGGAGTTAATGTGAACTCAAAATTGCCTATACAATGTTTTTGGTCAATATTTCTTGCAAGTCTACCAATTTACACAATTACACAATTTAGTCTGAAGTACTGGATTTTGGGAAAGGTGCACTGCTTTCCTTAGAGCTTGTCCAGCACTTTTAGTTGTTACATTGAACAACTGAATTTTTTTATCTTTTTGGCAAAAAAACATAAATTCTTGTCCAAAGGGTGGGTAGAAGAGTGTGTGAATGGCAAAGAGGAACTTGGACCATCAATACTTTCAGAACGTTTCCGCTTTACTGGCATTCGTCCTGGCTCCCTATGGGTTCCACTAGAGAGATATTCTTGTAGGTGGCAACGTGCACGTTGTATACTTTCAGAACGTTTCCGCTTTACTGGCATTCGTCCTGGCTCCCTATGGGTTCCACTAGAGAGATATTTTTGTAGGTGGCAACGTGCACGTTGTACCATGGCTTTGTTCGTAGCATCAGAATAGCAGGTGCGACGCCACACTGCACCCTCTCTTTGTAATATTTCTGCTATATAGTCTTTTAGTCATTTTTGAATAGGAATGAATTTGCTATCCTGCAATTGAGCTCTTTCCAGTACTACATTGAGCAGATGTTGATAATAGTCTATTCTAGGATGCAGTACCAGCATGCAGAATGGTTTTCTTATGAATATCATTAACTCTTTATCCAAACTGTACCTGTTATACTAAATACAATTGTGAATGTATTGTATTAGTGATTAATGAGAAAAATTAGTACCTACTAGTTTAGCACCTTAACCTGGTTGCCATGGCAACCTATAAAATGCAAATAATAATTTTTACAATTAACTAAACCACTATTACAGGGTTTATGGTTTGTCAGTTATTATTGTTGCTAAGGCGTAAACTATTAAGCAAAAATACAACTAGATACTTTTCATATGCGTGAATATCACCTTAATTTTCCTGATGCATCTTGATATCATTAAAAATGCTTATTCATACAGAAACATGTCATTTTCTTCGATTAAAAAAAGGCTAGCACATAGGAACACCAGCACCATCTTTACAGCTATTTAGCTTCCTTAAAATTTACTTCTGGAGTGGGCTGGGCTTCATGATGACGCAAAAAAGGTTTCCTATCTAAGCTTTTTATGCTTAGTAGGCTGGAAGTCTTATTAGGTTGCAGCTATGAATCTTTAGGCTGGGACTATCACCCTAGGAGGCTTAGCTATGACTTCATAGGCTGGAATGTTGTTTAAGTAGGAACTATGGCTTTTACGTCAATGCTATAGCTTTTTATAGGCTTAGTTGCCTTCTTGTGCTGTAACAGGATTAATAGAAAGAAAAAAAAGATATATATATTATACAATTGGTGTATACAAATTTCCTAAATTTTGTCATACAAAAGCTATAAGCAATAAATTATTAGGTGATCAAAGTTTGCTGACAGCTCATTTTAAATGATTATTTTCTTGTTAATCCAGTCTGAGCACACAAAATTGGAGTTGGAGAGTTTGTTGCTTGGTGAAAAAAAATGGTCAATACTCCATCAAAAATATATAATATCCGATGTCTCGGAAATGTGTACAGCAGGAATATAGTCTAGTCGAAATTGTTTTGTAGTAGCTTCCAATCTAGATGTTTAGTTTAAGTACCTCAGTACTATCATTATCTCATGCAATATGCTGTGTTTGTCCGTACTGGTGCATACACATTGGATGAACATGATCAAAGTTTCTTCCAGAATTTATAAAAAAAATAGATAGCTAACTCACACATCAAAAACTCAAGGTTTTTGAACTGCCAAGGTTTTTGGAAATTACTCCCTGCACTATCATGGCTGCAAAAATCACTCTTTACTGTTAAAATACATAGTCCCAGTTAAAAGTCATTGTTCAAGCCTACACAACCATAGCTCAAACCTAAAATACCACATAGTCCAAGCCTAAAAAGCATTATAGTACAAGCCTATACACAAAGCATAGATTAAATCTAAAAAAACATAGTCCAAGTCAAAAATAACTATTTATTTTTTCTACATCTCAGCTGAGGAAGTTTGGACACTTGAACATTACAGCATACATAGATCTACAATTAATTTGTTTCCTTGAACAGCCAGAACCCTACTAAATAATATAGTGTTATTTGATTTACACCCCGCATCATGTAATGTATATCACACTGAAGGGAAAGACTCCTCATTCAGACAAAACTAAATACCAGTTTTAGTGTGGGTGGCTCTTTCTGTCTCTCAGTGTGTACACTCCAGCGTTGAGTTAGACGGAATGTTTTACAACAGCTAAGGAGGAGCCTAAGGTTGAAAAGAAAGTTCCAGCAGAAGCTAATCCTGAAATAAGGAGATAGTGAGTGAACGATATAATATAGCTACAATTGTAAATGACTTTTTACAAGCTGGCCTACTATTAGCGAGTGATAGCACGGATAACCTGTACTATTAGGGATCAATAGCACTTGTAAAGCAATTGAAATAGCACTCGGCTTCGCCTCGTTCTATTTCAATCACGTTACTCGTGCTATTAATCCCGAATAGCACGGCTACCCGCGCTATTACTCATACCAATACGGGCAATGATCGATAACGGGGGGATTCTGTTCAGTGAAGTTTGGGACGGGGTCGGACACCTCGCGAAGTACAAAATGACGTATGTACGTCTAAACAACAAACATCCACGATTTTCAGTTGTGTTACCCCAGTAAGTGTCTCGCTCGCCATTGATCAGCGCGGTTTAGGCACTGAAAAACTGGCTGAAGAGATTACGATAAACTTGGCATATTCTTCTAAAGTCTGGCTGAGTCAGTTTTAGACTTCAAGTCCCACAAGAAAGCGCCTGAATATCCACTGTGCAGTTATATATACGTCATTTTGGAAGACTTGCTATCAAGGTGTACCAGGTGATAATAAGAGTAGTTATAAGGTGCAATAATTTATAATTTTAACAGGATTTTGATAGTTAAGTTTAAGGGGATAGTTGTTAACTAGTCTTGGTCTTCTATCATCTCTGAACCAAGTATTCCCAAAATATTAGCATCATGCAGCTGTCTAAACAGTGCCGTTTCTAAAATAATGATGTTTTTGTGAATCCACTGAGAATTCAATTCTACAGAATTAATCCAGCTCTGAAACTATAGGGCATTGTGACAGTTCCAAATAATTATTGTTTTAATTTAAATTGTTTGTGTTAAACCTTTTAAAAGATAAAGAAGCCACAAGTATAATATGCACATGAACATAAATCAGTGTGATTATTGCTAGCTGTATGCTCTATGAGCTACAAATGTATATAATTAACATAGCCCAATACCTGTAGTGGTATGCATGGTGGTATGTGTATGCTCAACTAACTACAACGTACTTAGATTCTCAGATGGACTACAATTTGTGATTTTCTGACTATTTTGGCTACCAACATAATTTCAAATTATCATATGGGGAGCACAATTTGTGATCTAGACAATTACTATAAAATAATGAAAGAATAAGCAGTAGCTAATCTGAACACACCATATCTCTGCTGGGAATTAAGTTTCTACTGGCTGTTGTAATTGTTTTGTTTGTTGTTTATGTCTACTGAGATATCCAGCCCAACCACATATCATCGTACTATTTATTTGCTAGTAGACTTATCACTTGTAGTAAATATCTTGATCAGCATAATTATAATATATATATGTTTAAAAATATCATTACACTCTATTATATACATCAGAAACTGAATTAATCAGCTTCACATTACCGCTGCAAGTTTGATTTAAAGCCAACTTCAAAACATAGAGAAACAAACTGCTTCTCTGGATATCCAATTATCTGAACAGTAACTGATTGATTTTAAGAAAGCTATTTAAAAGTTACTATATGCTTGCAGTTTATTTAATAGGTGTTGTTTAAGTATGTGGCACAAGGTGGGGTATCACATCCTGGATAAAGTTGGCAACAATGGAATTGGCTTAAAATGATGAAATACTACTGTTACTTTTACAATAAGTTCAACACATTAGTATTATAATAAATATATACGTAATATCTTTCTCTGGTATGTGCAGCTAAGGTTAGCTAATTTTTGAAATTTACTGTTAGCTATTATTATGACATTAAGTGCAAGTAGTTAAATATTTTGGTGAATTTTCTCAGCTTTAATTTTTGGAATCAAATAAAGTATTGCATTACCATGGATTGGAAGGTAATACTCATATGCTGTGCACTCATAATGTTCGATTCAAAGGCTACAGGAACTGTAACTGGTGAGATGATATAATTAAAATAGTACATGATGTAACAATTACTGTACAATTAAATTAAATAATATGTTAGATTAATTCACTGATATGCAGCACAGACCTTACATTAAAAAATAATAGAATTGAAGAATGATTTTAAAGTCAAGAGTTATAATAAATTATTGATACAGTTTTCTCAATAAAGTAATGCACTGAAACACTTAAGCTGCTAATATAACATAATTGAAATTGAATTTGAATTATCATTTTATAGTGGTATTAAGTCATGGACATTATTCAATTTCAATTATGTTATATTATGTGTCTCACAGCTTATATTACCTGCGTTTCTCATGTAGTACTACAAAAATGATATAGGAGCAAGCCAGAAAAGCTGCATATTTAAGAGGAAAAAAAAAACAGCTGTGTGAGTGTTAATGGTCGTATGTACAATGCATACATACATGTACACTAAGTCTTCCATTATCCACCCCTAATACTGTGACACTTGCTTCACTCGCTCGCCAATAATATAGAAATTGCTGTGTAAAGATTCATTAAAATTTTAATTTATTCTTGTTTTGACATTTTTAATAGTGGCATTAAATCAGGGACAATATTTATATATTGGAGACAGAGCATATATTTCCTGCGCTTCTCATGGCATTAACACTGTAGATAATTTTCATTGGAAATTGAATGGATCAATATATAATGAAACCATCACTAATATCAGTACATCATATAATCCATATGGATCTAGTCTGATATGGCTTTCTATTTCTAAACTTTATAATAATACAAATATTGCTTGTGAAGCTAGTTATTCTGACAGCACAATATCTACAAGTAATAAAAGTTACAATATTACTTCAAGGTATACTATAAAAATATTTTGGTGTTACTTTTAAAATTCTGAAAATGTATGTACAGTAGAATGTCAGTTATCCTGACACAATGGGACTGGAGGGTGTCCAGATAAGTGAATATTCCAGATAACTGAACTCTGTGGAGAGGTTGACCTAAGTCAGTGTTGGGGGTAAACCAATGTACATGTTACAGGGGAGTAGGAACAGGGGGGGTAGTGGGGTACAGGACCCCCCAATATTTTTAGTGGGGGGGTAAATGAGGGTTTTATCCCCCCAATAATTCTGGCACTAATTTGTAATACTAACAGTAAATATAATTCTGGCATGAATTTATAAAATACTGTTATCAAAAGCTGTTTAGTGCTTCTATTATACCTTTTTTTTAATCATTTCTACTGATTAAAGCATTGTATAGTGTGCCAAAAAGTTTAAAATTTTAGAATTTAGAATAATTTATAGTGGCTAATAGACCAATAAAATAACTAATAAAGCTTCAATTATTGTTTTTTCATATCGCACAGCAGACCTACCATTTTGCCCCCCCCAATATTTTTCATCTTCCTACTCCACTGATACTAATACAGCTGCTTCTATGGTTAAAAGCAGTCTCCAACTAACTTTTTTCCGATAAGCAGCATACTTCCAGCTTGTCCTTAATGCTTAGCACCACTCTTTTCTTCTTGCCTGTAGCCATTCTCTATGTCCGGCGTCCGGATAACTGACATTCTACTGTATATAATGGGTGTATGTATGTTTGTAAGTAGGTATGTATGCTTGTGTATATATATTAATGTACATAATATGTGTAGAAGTTCATTAGGAATTCATCTATGGGAGTCTTGAGCTACTTCCAATGGTTATAACTTTTATATGAGAAGGAATAGCGAATGGGAGGGAAATGGGGTGCTAAGAAAACTTTTATGCAAAATGCTAGATTATATAGGTGATTGTAGTGACGTCATTTAACAAATATTAACTTGTAAGGTCAAACTTTTATTCTAAGCAGGTTTGCTTTAATAATTTTCAAATCTAGTGCTTCTGAAAAATATAGTTTCTCAATAACAACACTTTAAAAAGCATCTTCATTGACAAGAATTTATATAACTTTAGCTTCTATTTAGCAGTATTACACTAATATAATTTTAGCATTCACATTCACTTTTAAATTTAAGGGCAGAGAGAAAAATGAACTCAACGACAGTGAGCGCTTCCCTGAATAAACTTATAATGCCTTTGTGTGCATATACTATAAGATATTTCTTCATATTATTTTTTTAGTTAAGTGACTTAATATATTTTATTCTTTACTTCGCGTAACATAATTGATTGATATGCTTAAAATCACTACTACAACAAAAGTTATTTATTAATTGAATTTTTTTTGTCAGATATTAATTAAGTACATTTATCATTTTAATTGTTAAAGATTCATTGTTATTAAATGAAATATTACATGAGAACATCACTATTTAAACTAAATAAGTATTAATATAATTTATAATCTTATAGGAATTCCAGATCCTATATCAAATTTGACTACTACTGCTCACACTAGTGGACTAGTTTCTATTTCCTGGGTTGCTCCATTTCATTATGATGTACTAAGAACTGATCCAGATCTCACTTATTGTGTGAATATATGGAATACTACAGGATCACATCCTTCGCTATCTTATTCAAAATGTGATATTACTGTCACTGTGTATTCCTGTGAGTCATTTCCAGTATTGTTAGCTTGCGCTGCCTACAAACTTGAAGTAATAGCTTCCAATGTACTAGGAAATAGTACAAGTACAATGGAACTGGTCCAATATCCAGGTACTATTAGTACAAGTATGTCAGTAGATAATAATAATGTGGTTTATTGAAAACTAATACATCTATTATTATTTTGAAAGTAAGCGGAATGTACAACATTATTTATTGTAAACAAATCATTATACAATCAGATAAATATGCTGTAAATTTTCTGGAGGGCACACTTACTGTTTATTATCCTGGAGGGTGATATGCATGCAGCATGGACAGCCAGCATCCTTGAAGCTCTAAACCTATGTCTCTGTTAAACTTGTTGTTGTCAGGTGTCATCAGTATAATGTAGAGCTTCCTTGATCTTCAACTCATGATTTTTACTGGCTCTGTCTACAACTCTTACCTCTTCCCATTAATGGGGTGATTCTGCTGCCAAGCATATTCAGCAATGGCTGAAACCTTCTCATCACCTATCTTACAAGCATCCTGATGTTATTTCACTCTCTGCTCAAGCCTTCTAGTTGTTTCACCTATGTATACTTTACCACAACTGCAAGGTATACTGTACACTATGGATGACTCTGTGGTAATGGATATAGTATCTTTGACTTACCCGACTTAAATCCTATTTTGATGTCTCTACACACTCTCTGAATGCTCTCCAGTCGAGAATGACTGAATCATAATAAAACAATGTGACTTTATTTTGAGTAATTTTGTTTGATCAATTAGTATGATTTAGAAACAAGCATTTTCCCACATATTTCAAACCCTAACAAAGTGGAAGAACGTATTATTTATCTCATGAGGTCCTGCATTATGAACAAAATCTGTATACCAAATGTCCAGTTCATCTAAAGGATTCCAGACTATACACATAAAGTTGGCTACATAATACTAGCTCTTGTAATGTTACAAATTAATTTTGCCGAGTAGCTATTAGATTAGAGAAAAACTGTATGCATTATAGTTATATATTTTTTCAGTATTAAGCTGTAGCAGAGCCAAAAATAACTGTATTTACCATATCGTAAAGGTTCATTGCTATTAATTTTTTCATTCTAGATTTACCATACTGTCATGCCAAGTTGAACTTTGTTTTAACCAAGCAATATTTATGATGAATGTGAATTTAAAATACAAATAAATAGTACCTGTTTTTTTAATAACTCAGATCACTAACTGACATTTAGTTAAATATTCAACTCTGTCAATTTATTATTAAAAGTTTTGACAACTTTTAAAATTTAGAGCAAATATAATTATTATTTCCGGTTCATGTTAAAAAAAAAATTCCTTGAGATGATTTTAAGCTTAAAAATTGAATTTCATATAAACATGATAAAGGGCATCTTGTTTCAACCTTTAAAGCAACTTAATTTTTTATTGTTATCATGAATACAATCAGTACTACTATACTCTAGAACTTTTCTATTGATTGGGGTCATCATTTAGGTCATATTGGTGCTGTTGTAGCTAGACTTACTGAATATGGGTTATCTGTTAAATCGTCAAAATGTTGTTGGGGTTCTACACAATTTGAGTTCATGGGGTTTGTTGTTGGAAATAGTTGTTTGGGTATGTATTAAAGTTTACCAGTTTAGAGAATATGTCATACCGAAGATGATTCAACATCTTTGCTCTTTTTTGGGATTGGTTACATTTTATTCTCATTTCATTTCTCACTTTGCAGATTACATTTCTACATTGACAAAACATGTTAGCTACAAACAAATCTGCACCTAGACTCGTAAATTGGACAAGTGGCTTTGCAGATGCATTCAGGTGTATCATTTCTGATATTTGCGATTTTTCTTCTTTGTTTATTCCTGTTTTATCAGGTCCATTTTGTACACTTACTGATGGATCTATGTTTGGAGTTTGCTGAGTGATATGTGTGTATAAGAATGGCCAGTGGATGCCAGCTGTAGAGTAACATGTTTATCACAATTTTATTGAAATAAAAGTGTTTATGCTTGAAGACTTCCACATTAATTCAATACAATGATAGTGACTAGATGAAAACTGACTTCGTGACACCTCAACTCTGTCACTGCAATCATACAGTAGCCATAATTAACTTCTTTATAATAAGAATAATTTGAGAATTTGATGGAATAATACATGATTTTCTGTAATAATAAGATTTTTAGAATAAAAAAATAGAAAAAATTCTAAAAATTTTGAGCATAATCTGGCAAGTCCTAACCATAATTTAACAATTAAATATTAAAAAAAAACTAAAGCCCTAACTGTAATTCAATACTAAACATTTAAAAAATAAATAAATAATAGGCTTAAATAATGCTTTGGAATAGTGAAACATTGAATCAATTGTATGGATTTAATGGGAACCTTTTTTTCGGCATCTTGTACTTTGAAGTCAAAATTATAATAATAACATTTTTCTAGAATGGAAGTTGAGTGGAATATATGGAAATTAAGTAGAATATATAAATTGACAGTTAATTAAAGATCACATTCTAGAGCTTTATGATTATTTGATTAAACCATTTATCTGTCTTGTATTTAAGCTACATATTTACTTGTATTATAATGTTGAAATTTAAATCTGCTGAGTAAAGAAGTCATAGACATCAAATGAATAAAAGGACAATGTGCATTTAGTTGTAGCTATTTACTTAAGAATTCAGTTGTAAGCAAAAATATAATAAGAATATCATATTGTCATAACATTCTTATGAAGTCAAACGTTTTAACTAACAACAATACTGATCTATTATTAATATAATCAATGTTATGATATAGGACATTATAAATTACTCGGATATCCGGCTAACAGTATATCTGAGAGATGTTTAAACTTAGTCCAATTATTTCCAATTAAAACAACATTCAAAACTTGAGCTAATTTTTTTTCTGGTTTGTGTACAGCTTTTTAGTCAAGGTGATTTTTAATCTTGAAATTATTAATATAAAATGCATAACAAGTAGATTATGTTGTTATCAACTATTATACCAGTTGTGGTAGTTAATATTTTTTACTCTTCATTAGATACAGCCAGTATTTTTAATATATTCTAAAACCTTTGTAGTTGCACGTTATAATTTTTCTGAAAAATCATTTTTTTATCCAGAGTTGTTTGCTAGCATTGTGTTTTAGTTTGTTTATTATTATGTTATATTGAATATATAGAATCAAACAGAGTTGATGACGTTGAAGTAATTGCATATGGAAATAGAATTAAAATGATTAAAGCTGTATTTGTAAGTTATTATTCCTCTATATTATTGTATTAGATTGTACACATAATTATGTGTAATATTAATTCTAGAACCGGAGAATTTGTACAATTGATGCAATCATTATACTTGACTATGAGAGTACATCCATTATTGAAACTGAAGATCATTCAAGAATTATCAGATTCATATTGGAGGATAATAAGCACTACCATAGTGTGTCTCTAAGAATTCATTTTGACAACATTTCACTAGGATCTTTTAGTAAGAGAATTGTATATATTTAAATATAGAATATTATTGCTGTATTTATTGTATGACTGGAGTATAATGTGGAGATATGTCACAAGCAGGCTAATATTTTTTCATCAGCTGCAGGAAAGTGAAAATAGAGTTTGAGAGTGAAATATTTCACCATGTAACTCAAATGAGTAAGATTGGTATGTTTTAAAGTTGGCTCTCATTGTTAGTTTACTCACATACTAAGCTTATATTTTTAGCAGATGCATTTTGACTAGCGGGATTGGAATAATTTTTAGGCATTAAAACAAATCAAGTTATACCTTCATCTGTACCCTGGATATTGTATCAGTGTAAATGAGGGTAATGAGCTTTACTAGTGTGATAAAACAGTGAGATGTCTTGAGTTATCCCCCCACAGGTCATGAATTATTAAAACTATTGTTAAGGAATCTAGCAAAAAAATACATATTGTATGTACATCTTACGTATTATATTGGCCTAACCCCAAACTGAGTAACTTAAATGAATGAAATTAACATGATGAATACATTATGACATACGCATGTTAACAACTCCACTGAAATGTCATAAACCAAAAAAAAAAAAAACTACAAAATCATATATTTTTTTTTGTCCTACAAAGTTGACTAAACTATAAGTGGCAGCTTCTAACTCAATGTTGATGACTGCATATAATAACTAGACAACTAGTTTTGTTTAACAGTTGACACTTTCTTTTATGAATCAAATTATTGTTTTTGTGTACTTTTTATGGACCTTGTTTAATTATGTCATGGAGACATATTGCTGTTGATCATTCCTAACATTATCATTACGAATAATTTATACATGTTTTGAGTAATATTAATATCCTGATTTTAGTATAGAGCAATTTATTGTTTACACTTTTCACCAAAATCATCAAACATGTATACGAAATATGAATCTAGTGTATTAAATCTTTATTTAAATAATACTGTGTAACTAGGAATTCCAATAAACAAATTGTTATTGGCTACTGGTCAGTTATATTTAAATTAACATAGGGAATTTTAAAAACATACATACAATATTATAGTATGTATTACTTTAGTTCGAGTGTGATGATATGGCATAATATTTCATGAGCAGTCTAATTTATTTTTATGAAATAAATAGTTATTCCATGCTAGATATTGTCATGAAAGTAGTTTGTACTAGGGTGGGTAATTACTGGTGTAAAGTTGGCCTTGAAAACTAGCTAGGGGCTCCCACATTACCCAGCTGACATTTTAGCAGCTGTTCTAAACTGGCCATTTAGGCTTCTGTAAAAACCCAGAAAACTGATAAGCCAGGCATGTTATTATGTAATCAGCTTCCTCAAAATAGCAGTGAAGTAATACCATGTGAAAACTTGAGTTATCTCACTGGTCACATACCTAAAAGTAACATTGTGATATCTACCTTGTAATATACATGTTAATGTCAATTGTTGATTTATTACAGGTACCTTTGATGTCAGAAATGTAAATGCCACTCAAATAATTGATGGAATAAATGTCTCTTCCACATTTATCAATGGAACACGAGCAAGAGGTGTTCTATATGTATTTTGGATAAACAGACAAAATTTATATAGACAATATCAACCATATTTTTATCCTGTAAAAAAAGAAAAAGCAGAAGCTGGGTTATATTTTGTAAATCCTTCTTATCTCTATAACACTATTTCAGCTTATGATATTGAGTATAACAATAAGATTTATTCAGGATTACCTGCTGCAGAAACTGAAATTATAACTAATATAATCGAAAATGAGAGAAGTTCTGAATTTACAGGTAATAAAGTAATCATAAAAATAATAAATAAATTCCAGTTAAATTATTAACTATTAGAAATGCTTGTTTGAGTATTATGTGACTTAATGGTAGTAAATTGTTTCTAGTCAAAATTTTAAAACCAAATAGGCGTGATCTTAATAATTCTTAAACAGTTGATTACTGAAAACCACTATTGCATCTTAATTGAAATTTCTGATCAGATATTGCTTTCAATATGCTTTTAAAGAAATATTTATTTTAAAACTTGGAGTGGTTAAAGATGGGATATAGTATAAACTCTTTACTACATTAAAAATTTCCCCTTCAGTTTATAATGATTAAAACTTCTCTTTTGGTTTCTATTTAATTTTTTTTTGCAGATCTATCCAATCACGTTAATGATGATTGTAATTTAAATATCAAAAATTTTACTTTGGAAGTATTCTGTATGTGCAGTGATAACTTCCAAATTATACTAATACAGACTTCTGATTATCTTCATATGAAGTATTTACACACATTCAGTGGAAGTTGTAATTTATTAAATAATTACAAACTTAATTTTAGTAGTAATTACTGGGTGACTATCTTTCATGAAACCATGGAAGGAATTTTTCAAGCTGACATTTTATATTCTAGTGCAGTAAATGTAGATGACGGTTTACCTACGTCAACTTTAATTGAAGTAAATGTCACAACCAGTACAAATATAAATATCATTAGTAAGTTATTAGTAATGATATTGTATATTATTATATATATAAGAGAATTTGTTTGTTTGTAACGTAGTTGTTGTGACTACATCAATAACGATACTTTTATTAACTGTCATCATGTTATTTGTAACAATCTTCAAAATTATAACAACTAAATTGTAAGTTTTTTTTAACACAGTACTTTTTTTCATATATATGACCTTATATACAATGTATATATATATAATATATTAAGTAGACACATATGGAAAGTAAGTATCAAAACATTAGAGTGATATGCTATATTATATTAGAAATGAATTATCCAAAATTGTCTAGTATTATTTTAAACAGTTACTATAGCATTTGCAACATGATAAATTAGTTACCATCATTGCTTTTTAAACTAGATACATATAATAGAAATTAATACATATAATAGAAATTAAGAACTTTAAATCTATATTTTTGTATGCAAAATTCTACAATTCAATTGTACGGTGTGTATAATTAATATAATTATAAAGACAGAAGGAGTGGAACTCAATAAAGAGGGTGAGAGAGAAGGTAAAAGAGAGACACTTGTAACAATTGTAAAATCAGAGAGGGTACCTGTTTGCTGAGTTAAAGTTGTATCATAGGTACATATTATCTTGTATATTTAACTTTTAGTCAATTTAAGGGATTGCTCTCATACTATACGACAAAAAGTATATTCAAATAGATAGTTCACTGCCACCTTTCAATTCTCTAAACTATCTACTAGCTACTATAGAAAATATGGAGAAAATCTAGCTGCACTAAGCTAATAAGAAAAATATAATTAAAATTGAAATTTACATTATTGCAATAAAATGTTGTAATTATTGCAATAGAATATGTATATTACTTGTTTTTTTATCTATATATTTGGATGTTAAATGACATCCAAAAGATGCATTCAACTATAATTGATGTCATTTTATAATCCTTAAATATTGTGTACAGAAAAAGTACTAGTCTCAGTAAAAGAAATGAGACTTCATTGAATACAAACTTATCAAATGATCAAATTTCACACAGTAATAATAATACTTCAGAAGTTATTTATGAAGAAATACAAGACGTTAAACCAGATGATTATCAGTTAACTACCTGCCCAGCTTACGGGATAAGCTCAAAGAAGTGATTGAACTTAACATTTATATATAGTGTTTTCAAATAAGAATACTTTACATTTACTCATTTAATTAGCTAGGAAGGTGAACAAAGCAAGTTTGAAGAGATTTCTTTATAAATAGATGTTTGAATTTTATGTAGTTTGCTTTCAATATTTTCTTATTATGAATATTATTTCATCCTGTTTTCTGAATACATCATATTGAAATGCTATGTCCTCTACAGTAATAGTGACACTTTAATATTTTACACTTAACTTACTTAAAGTCACCTCAACAAATAAAAAAATTTCATTCAATAAGCTTTGAGATGAAAGTTAATGCACACAATTGTGATTTATAATAATGATTATTATAATCAACACAAACTTGCCATCATGTGATGCTATACATGATATTACTATAGCAAAACATGAAGTATTTTGGTATAAATCATGTTTGTTCACTAAAGTGATCATTTTGATGATTGATAAGAAGTAAATTCTCCAAAAACTTTCAACATTCATAAATTATTATCCCAAAAGTGTAGCCAGTTATAATTATGGTTGTATGTAATCGCTGTGGATAGTTTTCAGTAAGATATATGTCTTACAATAAATAGTTATTGATAGTAATAGGCATTGTGACACAATGTGTGCCATCAAACCAAACCAATATGTAATATACAATAATAATAATAACACTGATAATAATATTTCAACAGCTAATAACTAAGCATATACTTCAAGCTTAACCAGATTTTTTAACTTTTTGAATAAATATTTACACAAGTTGTAACTTAATATTTTAAATTTTTAAATGGTATAATTTTTAACTTGTTTTTTAACAATTTAAAAGTAAAGCCTTTAGTATCATTAAAATATGTTACAGTAATATTTAAAACTATATTATTTTATAAAATGTTACATTAACGTTTTTTTACATGCACACATTATTTTATGTGCTTGCTGACAACTTTCTTTCTTTCCCAATCTCTTACCTGTTTGCTCAAATTTTTACTTACTATCTCTCTTTACCGCTTGCTACTCAATTTTCTGTTTGCCCACTCTCTTTCATTCTTATACCTACACAATGCTTCCTGCCTAGCTCAACACACATGGACCTTTAATGGCTTTTATACTTCCAAGGGTATCGGAAGGTAATATTGATTGGTTTGGCCATAAAGCACACTATAAACTAGGAGTTGCTGAATAAATGAATGGCTAGCTAATTAAAGCAATAATTATTTACAATTAAGTCTTGCCTCACTAAACCACTTAACAGGGTTTATGGTTTTGTCAGTTATTTTTGTTACTCTCATTAGGATTGCTAACAGACAAACCTTGCCCGGCTAGACACTTCCGTGTATATTCAGTAGATAATCTGTATATTTACTGAACATGCTTAAAGTATTATACATGCATTTGAAATAAGGTGTAAACTATTAAGCAAAAATACAACTAGATACTTTTTTCATATGCGTGAATATCACTTTAATTTTCCTGAGGCATCTTGATATCATTAAAAATGTTTATTCATACAGAAGCATGTTATTTTCTTCGATTAATAACAGGAACACCAGACCATTAATTAAAGGGTAACAGTGGTGAAAATCCTTTTTACTGCAAATACCAATAATCATAACGCATATATCAAGTATAAACATGACCGAAAACCTTTCAATTCAAAACTAAGCGGATGCTTCATAATAGCACCATCTTTACAGCTATTTAGCTTCCTTAAAATTTACTTCCGGAGTGGGTTGGGCTTCATGATGATGCAACAAAGGTTTCGTATCTAAGCTTTTTATGCTTAGTTGGCTGGAAGTCTTATTAGGTAGCAGCTATGAATCTTTAGGCTGGGACTATCGCCCTTTAGGAGGCTTACACTGTGACTTCATAGGCTGGAACTATAATGTTGTTTAAGTAGGAACTATGGCTTTTACGTCAATGCTATATCTTTTTATAGGCTTAGTTGCCTTCTTGTGCTGTAACAGAATTAATAGAAAGAATGCATCTTGATATCATTAAAAATGTTCATTCATACAGAAACATGTCATTTTCTTCGATTAAAAAAGGCTAGCACATAGGAACACCAGACCTTTAATTAAAGGGTAACAGTGGTGAAAATCCTTTTTACTGCAAATACCAATAATCATAACGCATATATCAAGTATAAACATGACCGAAAACCTTTTAATTCAAAACTAAGCAGATGCTTCATAATAGCTCCATCTTTACAGCTATTTAGCTTCCTTAAAATTTACTTCCGGAGTGGGCTGGGCTTCATGATGACTCAACAAAGGTTTCCTATCTAAGCTTTTTGTGCTTAGTAGGCTTGAAGTCTTATTAGGTTGCAGCTATGAATCTTTAGGCTGGGACTATCACCCTAGGAGGCTTAGCTATGACTTCATAGGCTGGAATGTTGTTTAAGTAGGAACTATGGCTTTTACGTCAATGCTATAGCTTTATATAGGCTTAGTTGCCTTCTTGTGCTGTAACAGAATTAATAGGAAAAAAAAGATATATATATTATACAATTGGTGTGTACAAATTTCCTAAATTTTGTCATACAAAAGCTATAAGCAATAAATTATTAGGTGATCAAAGTTTGCTGACAGCACATCTTAAATAATTATTTTCTTGTTAATCCAGCACACAAAATTGGAGTTGGATAGTTTGTTGCTTGGTGAAAAAAATGGTCAATACTCCATCAAAAATATATAATTTCCAATGTCTGGGAAATATGTACAGCAGGAATATAGTCTAGTCGAAATTGTTTTGTAGTAGCCTCCAATCTAGATGTTTAGTTTAAGTACCTCAGTACTATCATTATCTCATGCAATATGCTGTGCTTGTCGGTACTGGTGCATACACATTGGATGAACATGATCAAAATTTCTTTCAGAATTTATAAAAAAAAATAGATAGCTAACTCACACATAAAAAACTCAAGGTTTTTGAACTGCCAAGGTTTTTGGAAATTACTCCCTGCACTGTCAAAAATCACTCTTTACTGTTAAAATACATAGTCCCAGTTTAAAAGTTATTGTTCAAGCCTACACAACTATAGCTCAAACAGCCCAAGCCTAAAAAGCATTATAGTACAAGCCTACACAAAAACATAAATCAAATCTAAAAAAAAAATAGTCCAAGCCAAAAAAAGCATTATAGTACAAGCCTACACCAAAACATAGATCAAATCTAAAAAAACATAGTCGAAGCCAAAAAAAACATGATCTCAGCCTATAAAGTCTAAGCCTAGAAAGCATAGTCCCAGCCTAATGAATCATTAATGTAAGCATATTTTGTTGGCACCAAAGGGTGCCAACAAATGCAAGTACATATCCAAGACTCAAGTTCAATAAACACAAAGTTATCTTAAATTTTTTTAAGTACAAGCCATTTATTAATTAATATTTAATCTGGAAGTGATCTCATGAAGTTCTTCCATTTATGTATGAACACCAGTATTAGCTGCAGACAAATGCAGATATCTGCATGAGATAGTAACTCTGATGGAGGTTCTTCACCTAGGCTTTTAGATAGGTAGGCTAGCACAATATAGTAAGAATGAGACTATAGTTGTTAATTGCTTTCTGAGGTGTGGGTGTGGCAATTGCATAATAATGCATAATGAAACAGAGTGTACCTAGCACTGAGATTCACCAGACAACATTACATAAAGCAATATCTGAAGAAGTAAGGTATCAAGTGTCTGTTTGAGCAATTTCCATTGGGTCCTTCAAGCACCTTATTACATACAACACTGAAGAGAATGAAGGAGTTATAAATGAGTCAGTTATAATATATGCTTAATTCAGTTTATGACCAAGATAACTTTTATGTTTAGAAAGTAAGAACATGGCATATTGTCAGTTAACCCTTTGGTGCCAACACTTTAATCTATGTTTTTGTGTTAGGCTTGTACTATCATGCTTTTTTGACTTGGACTATGTTTTTTTAGATTTGATCTATGTTTTTGTGTAGGCTTGTACTAAATGCCTTTTTTATTGGCTTGGACTATGTTTTTTAGATTATTAATCTATGTTTTTGTGTTAGGCTTGTACTATAATGCTTTTTTTTTACTTGGACTATGTTGCTTAGACTATGTTTTTTTAGGTTTGTTGTGTAGGCTTGTACTATAATGATTTTTAGGCTTGGACTATGTGGTATTTTATGGTTGTGTAGGCTAACAATGACTTTTAAACTGGGACTATGTATTTTAACATGTAAAGAGTGATTTTTGCAACCATGACAGTGCAAGTAGTAATTTCCAAAAACCTTGGCAGTTCATAAACCTGGATTTTTATGTGTGAGTTAGCTATCTTTTTTATTTTATAAATTCTGGAAGAAATTTTGATCATGTTCATCCAATGTGTATGCACAGACAAACACAGCATATTGCATGAGATTCCCAGACATCGGATATTATATATTTTTGATGGAGTATTGACCATTTTTTTCATCAAGCAACAAACTCTCCAACTCAAATTTTGTGTGCTCAGACTGGATTAACAAGAAAATAATCATTTAAGATGTGCTGTCAGCAAACTTTAATCACCTAATAATGTATTGCTCATAGCTTTTGTATGACAAAATTTAGGAAATTTGTACACACCCAATTGTATAATATATATATCGTTTTTCCTATTAATTCTGTTACAGCACAAGAAGGCAACTAAGCCTATATAAAGCTATAGCACTGACGTAAAAGCCATAGTTCCTACTTAAACAACATTCCAGCCTATGAAGTCATAGCTAAGCCTCCTAGGGTGATTGTCCCAGCCTAAAGATTCATAGCTGCAACCTAATAAGACTTCCAGCCTACTAAGCATAAAAAGCTTAGATAGGAAACCTTTTTGCGTCATCATGAAGCCCAGCCCATTAAAGGTCCATGTGTGTTGAGCTAGGCAGGAAACATTGTGTAGGTAAGAGAGTAAACAAGAAGGAAAGAGAGTGGGCAAACAGAAAATTGAGTATCAAAAGTAAAGAGAGTTAGTAAGTAAAAATTTGAGCTAACAGGTAAGAGATTGGGAAAGAAAGAAAGTTGTCAGCAAGCACATAAAATAATGTGTGCATGTGAAAAAACGTCAATGTAACATTTATAAAATAATGTAGTTTTAAAGTACTGTAACATATTTTAATGCTACTAAAGTATTTACTTTTAAATTGTTAATAAACAAGTTAAAAATTATACCATTTAAAAATTTAAAATATTAAGTTACAACTTGTGTAAATATTTTATTCAAAAGTTAAAAAATCCGGTTAAGCTTGAAGTATATGCTTAGTTATTGGCTGTTGAAATAATTATTATTAGTGCTATTATTATTATTGTATATTACATATTGGTTTGGTTTGATGGCACACATTGTGTCACAATGCCTATTAATATAAATAACTATTTATTGTAAGACATATATTTTAGTGAAAACTATCCACAGTGATTACATACAACCATAATTATAACTGGCTACACTTTTGGGATAATAATTTATGAATGTTGAAAGTTTTTGGAGAATTTACTTCTTATCAATCATCAAAATGATCACTTTAGTGAATAAACATGATTTATACCAAAATACTTCATGTTTTGCTATAGTAATGTCATGTATAGCATCACATGATGGCAATGAAAAATTTAAATTTATTGCTGTGACTTTAGGTAAGTTTAGTGTAAAATATTAAAGTGTCACTATTACTATATAGGACATAGCATTTCAATTTGATGTGTTCAGAAAACAGGATGAAATAATTATTCATAATAAGAGAATATTGAAAGCAAACTACATAAAATTCAAACATCTAGCTATCTATAAAGAAATCTCTTCAAACTTGCTTTGTTCACCTTCCTAGCTAATTAAATGAATAAATGTAAAGTATTCTAGATACTTGAAAACACTATATATAAATGTTAAGTTCAATCACTTCTTTGAGCTTATCCCGTAAGCTGGGCAGGTAGTTAACTGATAATCATCTGGTTTAACGTCTTGTATTTCTTCATAAATAACTTCTGAAGTATTATTATTACTGTGTGAAATTTGATCATTTGATAAGTTTGTATTCAACGAAGTCTCATTTCTTTTACTGAGACTAGTACTTTTTCTGTACACAATATTTAAGAGTTATATATTGGCATCAATTATAGTTGAATGCATCTTTGGATGTCGCTTAACATTGAAATATAAAGATAAAACAATATACATATATTCTTTTGCAATAATGTAAATTTCAATTTTAATTATATTATTCTGGTTAGCTTAGTGCAGCTACATTTTCTCCATATTTTCTATAGTAGCTAGTAGATACTTAAAAAAATGGAAAGGTGGCAGTTAACTATCTATTTGACTGTACTTTTTGTCATATAGTATGAAAGCAATCTCTGGAATTGACAAAAAGTTAAATATACAAAATAATTATGTACCAATGATACAACCTTTAAATGTTTTCTCAGTAAACAGGTACCCTCTCTAATTTTACATTTGTTACAAGTGTCTCTCTTTTATATACTCTCTCTCACCCTCTTTATTTACTTCCACTCCTTCTGTCTTTATAATTATATTAATTATACACACCGTACAATTGAATTGTAGAATCTTTGCATACAAAAATATAGATTAAAAGTTCTTAATTTCTATTAATTTAGAAAGCAATATTGGTAACTAATTTATCATGTAGCTAATGCCATGGTAACTGTTTAAAATAATACTAGACAATTTTGGATAATTCATTGATAATTGATAGCATATCACTCTATTGTTTTGATACTTACTTTCCATATGTGTCTACTTAATAATAGTTTACATTGTATATATATGAGGTCATAAATACTAATTAATCTCATACGTAATGTAAAAAAAAGTACTGTGTTGTTAAAAAAATCTTACATTTTAGTTGTTATAAGCTTGAAGATTGATACAAATAACATGATGACAATTAATAAAAGTATCGTTATTGATGTAGTCACAACAACTACATGACAAACAAACAAATACACTTATAAGATATAACAATATCATTACTAATAACTTACTTAAGATATTTATATTTGTACTGGTTGTGACATTTACTTCAATTAAAGTTGAAGTAGGTAAACCGTCATCTATTTTTACTGCACTAGAATATAATATGTCAGCTTGAAAAATTCCTTCCATGCTTTCATGAAAGATAGTCACCCAGTAATTACTACTAAAATTAAGTGTGTAATTATTTAATAAATTACAACTTCCACTGAATGCATGTAAATACTTCATATGAAGATAATTAGAAGTCTGCAATATTATAATTTGGAAGTTATCACTGCACATACAGAATACTTCCAAAGTAAAATTTTTTATATTTAAATTGCATTCATCATTAACGCGATTGGATAGATCTGCATAAAAAGAATTAAATACAAATCTTTAAAAACAACTTATCATATTAACAATTGACATCATAAAAGAAAGTAGTTTCATTTATTATAAGCTGAAGGGCAAAATAGTTTACACTATATGACTTCTTTAACCACTCCAAGTATTTTTACAAATATTTCTTTAAAATCATATTGAAAGAAATATCTGGTCAGAAAAATCCAATTAAAATACAATAGTAGTTTTCAGTAATCAACTGTTTAAGAATATTAAGATCACCTTTATAAGGTTATAAATTTTTGACTAGAAACAATTTACTACCATTAAGTCACATAATACTCAAACAACATTTGTAATAGTTAATTATTTAACTGGGATTTCCTTATGATTTTTATGATGACTTTTTTACCTGTAAATTCAGAACTTCCCTCATTTTCTATTATATTAGTTATAATTTCAGTTTCTGCAGCAGGTAATCCTGAATAAAGTTTATTGTTATACTCAATATCATAAGCTGAAACAGTGTTATAGAGATAAGAAGGATTTACAAAATAAAACCCAGCTTCTGCTTTTTCTTTTTTTACAGGATATAAATATGGCTGATATTGTCTATAAAAATTTTGTCCGTTTATCCAAAATACATACAGAACACCTCTTGCTCTTGTTCCGTTGATGAATGTAGAAGAGGCATTTACTCCATCAATTGTTCGAGTAGCATTTACATTTCTGACATCAAAGGTACCTGTAATAATTAAAAAAATTGACAGTTCCTATTATATATACAATATAGTACTTATTACATGAGTCAGAGCGTGATATGGCGAAATATTTCATGAGCAGGCTAATTTATTTTTATGTGCCAGAGGCGAGTAAAAATAAAGCCTGAGAGTGAAATATCTTGCCATAACACTCTGAGAAGTGTAACAAGTGGCTTACTCCGCACTAGATATCTTTACTACTGTAGTTAGTACTAGGGATAGGGTAACTCATAGGTAAAGTTAGTTGTATGGGCTACCCGCAACCCCAGCCTACATTTTAGCAGCTGCTCTAACCCTGTTGAGCAGGGTACACCAGAGGAAGGTAGCTGTAAAAACCCTAGATAATTGAAGTTTGCTATAACTACAAGGGTAATGTGCTTGCATAGTACAGCTGAAATATCATGAGTTATTTCACAGGTCATGTACCTAAAGATATCATTGTGAAGATATCTAGGGTGGAATATATATATACATATGTGACCGTCTACAGGAAAACCCGGGCACAACGCGGCACCCTTTGAAAAAATTTTTTTTCACTTACAGAGTTGTCGGCGTCCAGATATTGAGCTCTCCAAGTTTTATCATCGTAGCTTAAGTCGTTCCCACTATAATAGACCTAACCGTTCCCTTCTGTAGGCTTGAAACAATACATTTTTAAGAAATCGATCGATCTTTTCTCGATATTTACACACGCTGCGTTGTGCCTGGTTTTCCTGTAGATGGTCACATATATACACTCAAACTCCCCTTTTCTGACTCCCCAGTTCCTGGCACTCCGCTCTACCAAGCACCCCATTACTGCATTATAGGTGTGGTAAGGATTGACCAGCTGGTCCACCATCAAGTATACAGTGTATGTATGTACTGAGAGTTGTAGAATCAACTTACAGCTGCTGGTTTGAGTAAAGGGTACAGTAAATTTACAGCAGCTGGTAGTGACCCTAATCAACTTTTATTGGTAAAAAACTGGCAGAGATACTGCTGCTAGGGTGAGGCAAGAAACTCTAAAACTAACTAAGCTAACCAAATATTTTTGAAAAAAATAATTGTGTAACTTGAATACAAGTAGCTAATCCTCAAAGTGAATATAATTGATAATTATATTTATAGTGTATTAAAATACAAGTGCAAATTAATTGTTCTCAGATATGGATATTTCTGAGTAACAGGCAGTGCCCAGTCCCTAGCTGCCCGTATTAGGGAAGTTTGAGTATATATATTTTGCCATATCACACTCCAACTAAAGTAATACATATATACTATATAATATTGTATGTATGTTTTTAAAATTCCCTATGTTAATATTTAAATATAGCCAATAAAATTTTTGTTTATTGGAATTCTTAAGGACACAGTACTATTTAAAAAAGATTTAGTATACTAGATTCATCTTTCCTGTTTGTTGATTTTGGTGAAAGGTGTAAACAATAAATTGCTCTATACTAAAATCAGGATATTAATATTACTCAAAACATGTATAAATTATTCGTAACTGTGATAATTTTAGGAATGATCAGCAGCAACATGTCTCCATGACATAATTAAACCTATGGCGAATTCCACACACAAAGTCCATAATACACAAAAATAACAATTTGATTCAGAAAAGAAACTGTCAATTGTTACACAAAACTATAGTTGTCTAGTTATAATATGCAATCATCAACTTTTGAGTTTGAAACTGCACTAGTTTAGTCAACTTTGTAGGACATAGAAAAACAAAATATTATTTTGTAGCTATTTACTTTTTTCGGTTCATGACATTTCAGTAGTTAACATGTTGTATGTCATAATGTACTCAGCATGTTGATGCCATTCATTTATATTACTCAGTTTGGGGTTAGGCTAATATATACGTAAGATGTACGTACACTATATTTTATTTTTTTGCTAGATTACTTAACAATATTATCATTACCATCAATTACACTGGTACATAATATCAAGGGTACAGATGAAGGTATAACTTGATTTGTTTTAAAGCCTAAAAAAAATTCAAATCCCCCCTAGTCAAAATGCATCTGCTAAAATATAGGCTCAGTATCTGAGTAAACGATCAATGAGAGCCAACTATAAAACATACAAATCTTACTCATTTGAGTTACATGGTGAAATATTTCACTCTCAAACTCTATTTTCACTTTCCTGCAGCTGATGAAAATATATTAGCCTGCTTGTGACATATTATCCCTATCTCCATATTATTATACTCCAGTCATGCAATAATACAGCAATAATATTCCATTTTTAAATATGGATAATTCTCTTACTAAGAGATTCTAGTGAAATGTTGTCAAGATGACTTCTTAGAGACACACTGTGGTAATGCTTGTTATCTTCCAATGTGAACTTGATAATTCTTGAATGATCTTCAGTCTCATTAATGGATGTACTCTCATAGTCAAGTATAATGATCGCATCAATTGCACATATACTCCGGTTCTAGTAATATTACACATTATTATAATATTTGAATAATATATTTAGAAATATAACTTACAAATTCAACTTTAATCATTTTAATTCTATTTCCATATGCAATAACTTCCACGTCATCAACTCTGTTTGATTCTATATATTCAATGTAACATAATAATAAACAAACTAAAGCATAATACTGACAAACAACTCTCAGAATAGATTTAAAAAAATGGCTTTAGGTTTGTTTCAGAAAAATTATAAACTGCAACTACAAAGGTTTTAAAATATATTAAAAGTACTAGCTGTATCAGAGAAAATAGTAAATATATTAATCACCATTATTGGTATAAAAATGGATAACAACATATTCTATTTCAATCTGTTATATTAAAATTTTCAAGCTTAAAATCGCCTTGACAAATAAGCTGCACAAACTAGAAATACTATATTATTTCAAGTTTTGAATGTTGTTTTATCTTTGAAAATAATTTAACAAAGTTTAAATATCTAACAGATATCTGTTAGCTGGATATCTGAGTATTTTATAAAGTACTAGCTATAAATACAATACTGATTATAATTATATTTATAATTCATCAGTATTATTTTAGGTAAAACAAGTTTTGACTTCATAAGAATGTCATGACAATAATTATGGTTATCTAATTATTTATGTGCTTACAGCTGCATTCTTAAGGAAATATCTATAACTAAAAACACATTTACATCTTGTTCATTCAATGGCTATGACTGCTTTACTCAGCAGATTTAATTTTCAACATTAGCCAAAAAACAAGACAAAATAATGGTATCATCAAGTGTGGTGTAGTCACAGGGAGCTGTCACCAGGTGTAGGGGAAGACAGACCAAGTAGGCTGCCACCAGAGTTACTACTGCTATATTTCCAAGCTGTTTGAAGCTTCTTCCCAACCCAATCTTTGATATCTTAATTCAGTTCTTAGGTTAGGCCAGATAAAGGATCAAGCAGCACGACAGTAAGTAAAGTACAGGCCTGAGCTGGCCATATATATAGCAAACCAGCCCGAGCATGCTCACTAAAGGATGTTACAGTAATGAGGTTGTGAGAATGGAATATGTTCTGAATGAGATGTTAGTGTTTGTGACAATACATTACTAGTGTGTGTCATTAGCAGC
>WLWD01001043.1_pt1 | contig 70273 bp, 47 predicted proteins | sample 6712731 | NCBI WGS metagenome assembly WLWD01 (sample SAMN12718690, study PRJNA576275) | sponge metagenome | isolation source: marine sponge | host: Mycale hentscheli | place: New Zealand: South Island, Marlborough, Capsize Point | collected 2014-11-01 | reverse complement strand
TGTTAAGCCTAGCATTGGAAAGGGTGGCGTGACACGCACAGGAATTTCTATTTGTGGTTGAGAAGGGCTATTCACAGTATTTTGCTATCGGTAATTGACCGCCACAGCATAATATGCTGCAGAACAAATTTGGTAAGGCCATGTCCTCCCCAGACCCATTCCCGCATAGCGGTTTGGTAAAGGGGCTGGCCACGCCGGACTATGTAGAAGGTGGTGTAGAGTACGGACTCCGTTTACATCATAACCACTGTTGGACCGTGGCTTACCTAATCGGCGTCGTAGGGGTTATTCATCACTGGCCTAATGTCAAAATTGTTACTACTTCTCGCTATAGAAATTTCGTCCGTCTGTATAATAATAGGTGAGTTGCAGAGCAATGAACCTCAACTGTTGCTAAATACGATGCCATATAAATGAACTCCATTAAAAAGATTGCCTTCACTGCGTGTCATTTAATGTTTAGAATTAGAATTATTCTAAGCAATTTAGCCATTACATATATATCCTCTCCTACATTATATTGTTGCTAAATAGGAGGCCATAAAAATGAACTTTATTTAAACATTGCCTTCACTGGGTGTCATTTAATGATTGGTAATGCTAGAATTATTCTAAGCAATTTAGCCATTACATATAAAATCTCTCCTACATTTATAATGTTTCAATTGAGAGCTTTTTTAATGGTAAATTTGTGGCAATTTTTTTTACAGTTTTGAGAACAACACATCACTAAAAAACTAATTTGGCATTATTATATTTAACACAATAATATCAGAGTTGCATAAAACAAGCAAAAATTCATTCTTTCAAGACAACTGAAGGAAAACACTGAAATCTTGTCACCCAGGAGAGTTTAAGCTGAATATGTATCCAAAATAATGATTAAGTGGCTATCCTACTGATTAATAATTAACATTTTTTCCTTCAAATACTAGTTTTTCAAGCCACAGAAAAAGCAGCGTTGAGTGCCTGCTATTGCAATGAAACCCTCCACCAGACATAATTAAAAACAAAAACAAAACTAGGTTGTTTCCGTTGTTGATAGGCCAGCCGTTTTTGTTGTTAACTGGTCCTCTGTTTTTGTTGTCAGCTGGGCGCCGTGTTTTTAGTACCTTAATGCTTTTCAGTGAGAGCCATTCTAATTTAAGTAGATGCTGAATACAGAGGTCAAACTACTCAGAAAAATTGAAATAGGTGCATCACTCAGTAGTATTTAATTAAAACTACAAAAATGTGACCTATTTTTTTGTAGCTAAGTCACAGTGCTTGTTGTCAAAACTTGCTGGTGATTCCGTACTGGTCTGCTAAAATTAATGGTCCATAGCCTTTGAAGAAAGAAAGTATTGTTTTAATTTTTGGCTAAATTTGATGATTAACTTCAATTTACTGCACTTAAAAAAGAATATTTTTTTAAATTTTTGTCATGAATAAAGGAGAGAAGAGTTTATTTAGGTAAGTTTATTACTGTCAGCACTGTTTTTGATACACCAATTCATCTCAACTAGTCAATAGTCAATAGTAGACTCCTCACTGCTTATAACACAGAACATAAATTGTCGATTCAAAATGTATAGGAAAAATTGCTGTCCTATTGAAATCGCACGGGGAAAGTGAAATCGCACGGGGAAAGTGAAATAGCACAGGGAAAGTGAAATAGGACGTAACTAAGTTAAATAGCCGGAAACTAAGTGGAAACTAAGTGGAATACCATGCAGCAACTTTATGTGACTTGTATAACAAATATTCATTTGCACTTGTAGCTACACTGTATCACATTCCCTCTAATATGGGTAGAGCTTCTGTGTTGTTACAGAATGACATTGTCTCCAACTAGAAACTACTCCCAACTGTATGTTTCCATAGTTAACGTTGCAAGCATGCGCACTTACCCGTACTACGTCACATTAGCTGCGAATGGTTACTAAGGCAACACTTACCAGAATTAAATAAAAAAACACTGGCCGGTTTCTGGAGCTGCTAAATGCTGCTCGTTAGTTGTGAAGAGCCATTAGCAGCCAGAATTGTTTAATATTAATCTAATGAAGCTACTACTATTCTGGGTAAGCTGAGGTAAGTACTTATGACAGCTAAAATTGCAAAAAAAACTTTGGCCTTCTTTTTTTGTAGCTGAGAGCTTGTTGTCAAGAGGTACCGTGTAATTGAGATAGTCAGAATTACCAAGAAACAAATGTATGCGAAAGTGTTGTTAGTTACAGCTACTGCTTAGCTAAAGAATAGCCTAACAAAGAAAAAAATTGCCGCTTTAACAGCTTTTTTGGCAATGTGGGCAGTAAGCATGTTTTAATATAGTGTGTGCATTAAATCCATCGAATACCTGTTGTTTATGTTTTGTTTTTAAGCCAAACTGTAGGGGAGAGTTGTTATTATGTCATTGAAAGTCCTTTACAGTGTATAGGTAATTTAAAACACAATGTTATTATTGCAGCTAGAGTGTTAGAAATTAATCACAATACTGTAGTTTTATGTAAACTAACTATAAAATGAGGCTCGCTCGCCATTTGTGCTCAAACACACCACTTATTGCTGTGTGTTTTGTAATGTCTTGTGTGTTATTGTAATTACCCGGTGTTGCTATCATTAATTTTTAGTTGTTTCCTTTATTCATCATATAAACTACATTTCATAGATCTAACCCAGTAGCTATCATTACATGTAATTGTACACCATGAATTTCATTTCCGCTCAGTTGGATAGTTTAGGTAGCATCAATATGCCCCATTGCAGTTGGTTCTAGCAGCAAATTTGTAGTCTATTTTACGCCCTGGTTGCTACTAAGAAATTTCCCACTGCGACATTTCCCACCTACCATGGACAACAGTCCCAGTTCAGGTGTGCTGCACAGTGGGGATTCAGCAACATCCTGTGGGAATTATAGGAGAAAACCATTCTCTTATTCTAGGCTGTTAATGCTCCAGTTATAGTATAAGTATAATTATTATAGAAATTTATTTTTCCAAATTCAGCAATAGATTTTGACCTTGAGAATGGAACACGTATAAGAGAAGGAGATTCCGTATTACCAGTGTGCATAAGTGGACTCAATGAAATTACTTTCATTTCCTATTTTGACACTCCAGTTACTGCTATACGTGAGTTCAGTTTAAATATCCGTACATAAGGTTAGCATCAGTACCACTATCTAATAATAATGCTATTAAGATTTTACAGATTTGATTGTATATATATTTATATTATATACTAGCAATAGCATGCTGGAGTGTTAACTTTTTGGTAAGCTGCAACATGGTGAAGAATGTCACATTATGAATGGAATATATAATTATAATGCTGCATGATTTTTTTTAACTCTTAGTTGTTTGATTACAATACTTATGATATTCACAGTGTGGATTTAGTCCACTATGAAATATTTCTCAATAATTGGTGTTGCAGTAAAAGGAAAATTGTACAGACAGCCAGAATCAAGGCAACTAGATGATGCTAAAGTGAGATGATTGTGTGGAATCTGTGAATGAAAATGTAAAAGGGAAAATAAGTGAATATTGTATCAGCTAGGTGTAGTCAGTAAACATTATGTGGTTTAAATTGATTATTACCATGAGATAATCTGAAATGTGAACTGACCATGTTATTAACTTAGAGAGTAAGAGACGAAATAATTGGTACTGCATAGAACTCACTACTGTAACCACTGTAATATTCAAACATAATGTATTTTCTAATTATTCGATTAGCTTTGGTGATAAAACACTTCGTCACATTAAATTCTTATAAAAAAGTTGTGTTACTAAATTTTGGGACTGTTTTCCTGATAGTCTTGGTGTCAAGACCGTTTCCCCAACTCATATGCTGGCAAAGGGTCTTGAATGGTATGGATTTTGTTCCCTTCTATATGAATCCTGGGGGAACAATACTTTAATGTGTATAGCTTATGGTGTGGTTGGGCTTATATTATTTAAACTATTAGGATTCCATTAATTTTTATTTACTTGATGCAGTTTTGGTCACATTAATTTCACAAGAAATTATTGAACACCAGATTCATTACTACACCAAGCTAGTTCTGAGCATTTATTGTCTACTCTACTCTGATTACATCTAGTAAAATATTTTCACAAAGAAAGTAGTTTGAAGGTAACTTAACTATAATCAGTCTGAGACTCACAGCATATTTTTTCAAGTCAACCAACTAACCATTGTTGAAATACAGTAGAAACCACGTCATGGCGCCAATTTAATCACATTCAGAGGGAATGAAACACATACATTGAAAGTTCCAGACCCTTTCCCAGTGTTGCGGTTGGGTGAATATTATCATTAGAGAGATTACATGCCTGCCTGCCTCCTTTCACTCCCCACCTCCCCACATACCCACTTATTCACTCTTACCTACCTCCTCACCTATTACCTATTTGCATACACTCAATGTGTATAAAATAATTTAACAAACTATGTGCATTTGTGTGCAATTTATTTTAGCAAATAAAGACTATAACACATTTCAATATTCCACCGTGTATGACCCTAATTCATTGGACAACTGCCAAATAATTCAAATTAAGTATAATGGTGAAGACAGGGGTAATCCACCAAGATTAGTGATTGTCACAGCACTTATTAATTCTGGCCGCCATATAGGATTAAGTTTTGTCCGCTTCTTTTATATTGTTGATATTGATGGTGGTATGAATAATTGTTCAACAACTAACTCATAGCTATATTTATATTTAAGTTTTTTTAATATTTATAATTAGTTCTTCAAATGTATAATTATACACTATCTTTTGTTGTTGTTGTTTTTGAGATACTAGGGTGAAGATTTGTGAATTGCAATGTGATATATATATATATAATATGAGATTTTTATTGGCTTAACTTTAACTACTTCATAGCCCTCGAGCCTATAGTTGTCATGTCTTATATCTGATCTTATAACATTTGCAATAAGACATGTACTTGGAACCTTCAAGATGATATTATGACTGATATTGACACAACTTGTAAAAGCAGTGATTTGATTTACATAGTTACAGCACTTTAATTATCACAATTGTGGTAGCACTGGTGGCTAAAGCCAGGGTTCTTGGGTTTGATTCCCCCCTGCGGCAACTAAGATTTTTTCACATTTTTCTTTGCTTCTCTCTAGACCCCTTTAAGTGAGAAAGTTTCAATCTAGTTTTTATGAAGGTTCAGAACTTGATAATTGTGATGATAAAGCCTTTTCAATCAACTAATTATGGCTCCTCTCTGGAGGGGGAGGTGTTCTGGTCAACACCGAAAAGGTGTTCTGACAGCACATAATTGTTGGTCTGTTGAGTACAAGATTGCAGCAAGCGGTACTACTCAACACTATAAAGGAAAAATGTGAAGGGCTTGTAAGTCGTGGGTTGTCGTAGCTCAATGGTTAAAGCACTGGTGGCTAAAGCCAGGGTTCCTGGGTTCGATTCCCTGGCGCCAACTACGATTTTTTTTCACAGGTTTACTTTGCTTTTCTCTAGACCCTTCCCTATTAGTGAGAAAGTTTTAATCTGGTACTTTAATTATAGTGACAAATTACGAATACATCAAAAGAAATAATAGAGGCCGACTTCCTTTATTTTGTGTATAAGGTAACATTAACTCAGAACTATTAGCACAATAATTGTCCATTAAGGTTTGGTACTTGTGAGTTATTCAACCTTTTCCCTAAATTCATTTTCATATGGGAATACAGATTTATAGTACATGACTCTAGACCATGCTAGGTATCTTCACAATGTTATATTTAGGTAGTGACAATGAAATAACTCACGTTATCATTATAGTCTGGTGGAGCAACCCACGTAGCATGCAGAGCGCGTGGAGGGCCTGTTGACATAGCCACACCAAATTTTTTTCTGGAGGAATGTGGAAGTGGTGAGTACCCCACCTCATTTATACCTGAATTTCTACTCATTTATACCTGAATTTCTACCGCAAATTTGCCATGATTGCTGAACCTAGCATAGAAAAGGTGGTGGAAACTTAACAGATTTCTGGGTTTATACAGCTACCTTCCTCTAGTGAAGCCTACCTATCCAGATTTATATAGAACAGCTGCTAATAGTTTGTTGTGGGAGCCCCTGGAGAATTTTACAGCCAACTTCACACGTAGAGTTACCAACCCTAATGGAAACAACTCCAGTGAAGATATCTAGCATGGAATTCTTATACTCAGTCATAGTGATAATGCTTGATATTTCACTGTCAGGCTTAATTATCACTTGTCTTTGGCTCGTGAAAATAAATTATCCTGCTCCTAAAATATTTCGCCATAACAAACTGTGACTCGTGTAATAAGTCCTATATAATAGACTTGCCCCAAACCTTATGTTCCAAGACCAGAAGCTGCAGCTGAAAAGAGAAAAAACAAACAAACAAACAAACAAACAAAACACCAACTTAATGGCGCCCAAACATTTGTTTAGAATTAGCATTGTTTTTTTTTTTACTAGCTAATGGCAATATTTTGTCAAAATATTTTTCCCACCAACCTCAATATAGCGTAATTCCTTGATTATCGTCCGCCACCGATTATCGCCCACGGAAAAAATGTAACGGAACTCCGGTTACGGGACTGAAATGTAACGGAATTCCGATTATTTTGCTGTGTCGGCAAAGTAACGCCATTTTTCGCTACAATTTGTTAGCAGCATTTTGCACTTATTACAGCTATGCCAAACAAAAAGAAGAGAGGTTTCCGTCGGGCAAAGTCAAAAGAATCATTGAAAAAGTCTCGGGGAGAAAATTCAGGACGCTCCTCCGCTCCTCGTATGCAGTACAGTGAAGAACAAATGCTTGGAGCTATAGAATCTGTTAACAAAGGTATATCTAGAACTGCTGCAGCAGAACAGCATGGTGTGCCTTTGTCTACTTTGAAGGATAGGTTCAATGGCCGTGTGGTTCATGGAACGAGACCTGGTCCCAGATCTTACTTATCAAAACATGAAGAAGGAGAGCTCTCTGACTTTCTACTGGAATGTGCAAAAATTGGATACGGAAAAACAAGAAGGGATGTTAAATGTATTGTGGAGTCTTACCTTCAAGCCAGAAAAAACAAACCTGATGATTTCAATCTTAGCAATGGGTGGTGGACAAATTTCCTCAAGAGAAATCCTCAACTTTGTCTTCGGGCAGGAGATGCGACAGCAAATGTTCGTATGGATGCCTTGACCAGGAATAATTTAGATTACTATTTTGGTTTATTAAAGAATGAATTTGAGAAGTACAATTTTTATGGACACCCAGAAGCAATCTACTTCTTCTGGTCCTCCTTCATCTTCCAGTCCTCCAGTGTCGTCTACAGTGATCTCCACTTCTTCTGGTCCTCCTTCATCTTCCAGTCCTCCAGTGTCGTCTACAGTGATCTCCACTTCTTCTGGTCCTCCTTCATCTTCCAGTTCTCCAGTGTCGTCTACAGTGATCTCCACTTCTTCTGGTCCTCCTTCATTTTCCAATCCTCCAGTGTCGTCTACAGTGATCTCCACTTCTTCTAGTCCTCCTTCATTTTCCAGTCCTCAAGTGAATTCTACAGTGACCTCCACTGTAATTTCTTCCTGTTGGCCTCAGACCACATCTTTTTCTAGTTTTTCAGTAACCTCTACTTACTCCTCACCTCCTTCAGTGACTTCACCTTCATCCTGTAGTTCTCAAGCAAACACTTCCAGAGTTTCGGGAATTTCTCCAAACACTTCCTCTCACGGCAGCACTTCCTGTAATTTGCTCGGGCGTACTTCACCATTGTCAAGTTTTCTTATACTTCCCACTTCATCTGGGTCAAGGGAAAAGCTAGAGTCCTCACTAGTGATGAATGCTTAAAGATATTGAAAGAGAAGGAAAGGAAAAAACAAGAAGAAGCTGAAAACAAAGAGAAACGACGCCTGGAAAATTTGGAAAAGAAAAGATTAAAAGAAGTGGAAAAGAAAAGGAAAAGTGAAGAATTGGCAAAAAAGCGGGCCGAAAGAAAAGCAGTAAAAGAAGCTAAAGAGATGGAGAAAGCAGCGAAGAAAGCATCAAAGGAAAAGGCCAAAAGTGCAACAGACACAATTGCTACAAGGTGTTCAGTGATGGTAGAAAATGAAGACACTAGAAGAGGATCAAAGAGGCAGGCACAAGACATAGTCAGTTCTAGAAGGACTAAGAAGAACAAGATTGATTCTACAGTTTTTTCAGACATTTGTTGTGTCTGTCTTGGAAATTATGATGACGACGCTGGTACAGATCGCCAATGGCTTCAATGTAAGTGTGACAGGTGGATACATGAAGACTGCATTGATTATGAAGATTCTAGTTCGAGTGATCGTCTTTGTCCGTTGTGCTAAATAGAATTATAACATTTTCTTGTCTCATTTCATCACCAAATTTTTCTCTTATGCTAATACAAAATTCTATCCCATAATAACTCATTTTTTCCCATTTTCTTATGTCAAAGTCTTCTTGTTATGTACCATATAAAAAAATACCTTAAAATAACTTTTTTTCCACACGTAAGAAAATCGTGAAATTTTTATGGTAAAGGGTATTCAGCCTGATTTATACGTTCATTGGGACCTCCTAGCATAGTTTTTCTTCGTGACGACTCTGTAACAAAGAGAGTTGGAGAGGCCGATAATGCCGGTATACAAAGTCTACGGGCGGCCGATAATCGGGTGCCCCAAGCGATAATTGAGGTGCGGGGAGCTCCTGTTCAGCGGTTGAAAGCTCCATTGTATTTATTAGTAGCAATACTAACATGATGCTACTTTATAGAGGAAGCATTGTTTCTATTGTGAAGTTACTCCAGTAAGGATAAAGGCAAGTCTGGAACCTGGTAAATCCAGAGGGGCAAAGTCGGGGCGATAATCGAGGACTTACGCTACAGTCAAACCTCTCTTATCCGGCCTTCGAAGTTACGGACACCTCTATTACCCGGACAGCTTTGGCCGTAAGAGAATTCAATTTTAGATGGTAAGGTACGCCAATTAGCGCACGCGCGCGTACCACAAGATTGCAGCTGCATGAACGGGCGTGCATTATTTTAACCTTTCGTTGACTATGGCGTCTGTGCTGAAAAGGAAGCGTAGTGTTGTTACCTTTGAGAAGAAGCTGGAGATAATCGCACACATGAAGAAAGGCAAATCAGTGAGGGCAGTATCTGAATTGTGTAGCATTCCAAAGAGTACGATCGGGGATATTTGGAAGGACAGAGAAAAGATTGAAGCCCATGTCTCTGCAAGTGAGTGCCCTTCCTTAATGAAGAAGAGATGTATTGTGAGAGAGGCAAATTTTGAGAAGATAGATCAAGCATGCCATCTATGGTTTCTCCAGCAACGCTCAAAAGGGGCTCCAATTTCAGGACCACTACTGAGAGAAAAAGCTCTACTGTTATTCCTCAGTTGTACCCAGAGAAAGCAGCAGATTCATTCAAGGCTAGCGAAGGCTGGTTGCAGAAATTTGTAGTAGGCATGGAATAAGGGCAATGTCTCGTCAGGGAGAGTCTCTGTCAGCTGACACATCTTCTGTTGCTGATTTTCAGAGAAAGCTGCTGGGTAAGATGGAAGAAGAGGGTTATGCTCTTAACCAGATTTTTAATGCAGATGAAACTGGCTTGTGGTGGAGGTTGATGCCATCTAAGTCTCTTGTCCACTTTGGTGAAAAACAGGAAAAAAAATTCAAGAAAGCAAAAGAGCGAGTAACCATTATGGGGTGTGCTAATGCGACAGGACTTTGTAAACTTCCACTAACCTTCATTCACACCAGTGCTAAACCTCGTTGCTTTAAGAAGACGGACATGAGTAAGCTTCCTGTGCACTATTTTTCTCTGAAGAAGGCTTGGATGAATTCAGAAATATTTGAAAAATGGTTTCATAATTTTTTTGTGCCACATGTAAAACAGTATTGCAATGATAATGGCATTGAATACAAAATTTTGTTACTTCTAGACAATGCCCCAGCACATCCCTCTGCAGAATCTTTGCAGTCCAGTGATGGAAAGGTGACCCCAATGTTCTTACCTGCCAACACTACATCCATTTTACAACCTATGGACCAGGGAGTTCTAGAAGCATTAAAAAAACGATATAAAAAACGCCTTCTACGACATCTTATTTTTGAAAATGAATCATCATCTTTACCACTTCCTAACATTTTAAAACAATTAACTATCAAGGATGTAGTGTATTGGAGTGCACAGTCTTGGGAAGAAGCTTCTTCTTCCTCATTGGCCAGAGCTTGGAATAAACTGCTTCAGACAGCCCAGACCAGTTTACCTTTAGCATCTAGTGCTGCTGATGGTGCAGTTGCTGAAACCTCATCTGTAGAGGAGACCATCACCTCTGCTGCAGACATAGCAGGTACTGGGAGCTTGGAAGAGCATGCAACAGATATTGATCATCTTTTCCGTGACCTGGGCTACAACAAGGATGATCCAAGCTGGACAACCCCCAGGATTGGTTGAATGAGGATGCGTCTGATCCGGGTTATCAGCTTATGAGTGACCAGGATATTATAGAAACAGTAATGATGAACCCAGAAGATTCTGATTCTGAGGATGACGACCCAAGTCCACCAACCAAGCCTGTTACTCATGCACAGGCCTGTGATGCATTTCAGTGTGCATTCGAATGGCTGGAACAACAAGGTGATACTGACCCTGCACATTTAATGCTTGTCAAGAAATGGCGGGATCGAGCTGCTCAATGTTGTGAAAAATCTAGGAAACAAACAAAAATTACATCATATTTTAAGTAAAATATAAATATTTTTTGATGTATGCATATATACTTCTTTTTCTATCATAAGTAATTATTTTATGCCTAAACATTTAACATATTCTAAGTTACGGACAATTCTTGGTTACGGACACCCCTTGGTCCCAAGGTGTCCGGATAAGAGAGGTTTGACTGTACTTGTAGATTCAGAATTTTGATAGAATAATTTTTGTTCATAACGTTCTTTAAACTTACCAGGTCACAATATTTAGATACAAAATGCTACTCAATTAATTTTATATCACATGAATAATAGCTAGTTCGTTATTACTGTTACAAAATATGGTTTGCTGCATATTAATACTACAGGTTTTTGGGCAAGTTTGTAGGGAAAATTTCGTCTTACAAATGGCTACTATTGGCGTTTAGCATCCAGGCAAGAAGGAATAATCTTATTTATTTGGATTTTGTCCTCAAGGAGACATTTGATATATTATTATGGTCTTTAATCACTGAAGCTTGACCATCCATTTTGCTCTTCTTAGATGCTGTACACTGATAAACCCTCAGTTTGCTTGAGCGAGAGGGTTATAGTAGTTGTTTTGTCTGCTTGACTGTCTGTCTGTCAGTCATACTCTGATTTTGGAGATTACTCGGTAGGAATAACTTACTCAGAATGAAGATTTAGGACCTTTCATTGTGCTACTATTTTTTTTATTGTTTCAGCACTGCGTAGGTACCAGATTATGTGGTTAATGTCCCCTAGCTTCAGGTGATAGTCACACGAGCAAATAATTTCTTGCAGCCTGCGGTGTAGTTTGCTTTTATGCTCAGGGAAGTTAATGGAGTTGAAAGAATTGAAGTTTCGGTTGAAATGCACACCAGTGAGTGTTTCTGGCCTGCTTAGCTTGTTCTCTTATGAAGACAGCATTTCCATGTACCATTTTCTTTGTTCAATTTATGTTAACGCCTGATTGAAATAGCAAATAGATATTGCTTGTTCCTTTAGTCTGACATTATCTTTTATTAGCTTAGTAGCACTGAGGGTTCACAGCTGTGGTTATAATTGTGTTGATGTACACGAGCGAGCTGAATATATTTCAGGGCATGTTGTTTTCAAAGATTTAAGCTGGTCGGGCATGTTAGCAATTATAATCAGAACGCTAGCATTTTGTTGACACGTGTGACAGAGATCTGTTGATGGATTATGTAGGGACACAAATCCTTCTACATAATATTGTAAAATGTGTGGCGACAGATACAATGTGCTTGCTCTGAAAACACATGCTTTCACATAAACCTGTCAACTGCAGTTATAGTCATGTCAGAAGGAAGTAACATGACTTTGTAGTCCTTGTGAATTTTCCCGAACTATCTCAGCTTTTCTTTCCTTTTTTTCCATCTCTTCTTCTTGAGTCCTGGAGTCCCTTCTCCGCCCTTTGTCTACCTCACGCTTCTGAATCTCCCACCTTTTATCGAGATTATAGACTTAAATTTCACCCTCTTTTTGGTTATAATTAATTGTTCCCTTTTTCCCTTCTATTTCATACTTTCACCTTCTTTTTACTACTCCGCCTTATATAGCCAATTAGATCCACTAATCAATAGCCTTTTACCATCTCTTTTGTACTTTCGCCTCACTTTATTAAACCTGCTCTGCCTTCCCTCATCAATTTAACCTGTTTCTGATACACACGCTTATTATTATATGGATGTAATTCATTGTTGCTCAATAAAACAATTCTGTACATACCACCCCTTTAACGTAGTCTGGCTGAGCCAGCCCCATGTAACTGTGCAAAGCATGCCACGTGCGGAGGGTCTGGGGACATGGCCATACCAAATTTGTTCAAAAGGAATGATGTGGAGTGGTCTTAAGCCTATCTGATAAGACCACTGCATCCTTTTTATGAGACTGAGTTGCATGCTTGAAGCGCATGATTTCATTTGGGAGGAGACAGGTGGAAGATCTTGATGGTCTGCTGATAGAACATCTGATCAAGTGTCATAAATTGGAGCTAATGCTCGGAATGATTATGGCATTGAGTATTCTTGGGAATTTGAAGGCAACACATTTTTTTTTCTGGGTTCTTTTAATATTCTTTATCATAACTACTATTATTTATGTCACCATTATTGTTTACTCTTATTCTTTGATGGGCAATTTTGAATGAATCTTTAAACCATAGTAACATAGGCATATGGTGCACCCCATTGTCGGAGAGGTCGGTACAGAATATACATAGCTCGGACGAAACCGTAAGATAATGTAAATCATGCTACCTACCAGTTAGGCTAGGAAACACATAAAAAAATTTTTTTTGATTGGACTGTTCAATTATTCATTACTAGGAGGTTGGTATGAAATATTTTCAGCACGAAATGTGCAATCTCATTGGATGGTTTGATGGTACCGTGGTACAAATTATGTTTAACAAGCACCCAATTTTCAATAGTCCACCTTTAAAACTATCATGCTCACTTTGCTCGCTGGCCAACAAATATCCGCTATTTTCTATTGCATTAGCCCAATAATATCGCCGCTCGCTTAGCTCGCTCACCAATTAACGCTCACCTTCACAGTAATGAAGGAAAATGCGACAATTTACAATCCGTACCTTGATGTGGCAGTTTTTACTTCTCCGTTTGATGCAGAAGGAGTTGAAACGTTTTTGTTTGACAACTATTTTGGAGTTTCAGAGGCTGGAAGGGCCAATAAAGATGGCGAGGAGTTCAACTGTAACACGTGTGGGTTTACTAGAGCTGCAGTACTGACTTAAGAGATAAATAACTTTATAATAGTCATATTGTGCACAATATGACTATTATAAAGTTATTTATGGCTTATGACATTTGAATAAAATGTTTTACGAATTATTATGCTTATGATAACTTAAAAATTTTCCAGTCATAATTTGGTTGTCTAGTGTAGTTTTACAACAATAACTTATATTCTAAATAAAAAATTATGCAAATATAAAAAAGAACACTATTATGTTAATTAAATTCTTGTTGTTTGTTGTATACGCAACACATTTTGTGTTTTTCCACATTTATAACTCATTGGCAACAATAATATATACATTCGTGTACAGTTGTTGGGTAATTTTCACATTGTTTCATTTCAGGGCTGTGTGGGATGGGGGTGGGGGTCATTCTCCACTTGCGCAATTCTCTCGCCTTTGCACCCCATGCATTTCTGAAGTGATATAGATTTTTAAGACCTGATTCATGATTGAGTATTGATTAAATGCAGATTTAGGAAGTCTGCAACTCACACTACTTTGTTGCTCTGAGAAACACAACACAATTAATATTTTTCAAAATTATTTTTGTCTTCATTCAACTATGAAAAAGATTGTGTTCTGTTTTCTCAGAGCAAGAAAGTAGTATGAGTTGTGAACTATCATCGTCATGTATCTTATAGGAAGACCAGATGATCTACAACTATTGGGTCTTAGCCAGTTGTATATGGAGTAATTGCTTTCTTCTTTAATATTAAAGTACTTTAATATTATGGCCAGTATTTGTTTATGAAGTTGGATTTTTGTTGTATAATTCTAGTTGTGCCTGATTCTATCAAAAACTGAAAAAACAGTTATTATGAGTATAATATAAAAATGTTTATCATTATTATTATCATCTCATCATTATTATTATTATTATTATAATCAGCCAAGGATCACTGCCTAAAAAATGTCCATTGACAGCCATAACAAAATCTTAAATTATTGTATAATATGTTCATAACTAGTTTGTTAACCTCTGCAGTATTGTAAATTTCTTGTTAATTTTAATTATCAAGACAGTTTACGGATTTTGTTATGGTCGTCAATGGACTGTTTTCAGCTGTGGATCCCTTTTATACAGATTTGCTTAAACACCGATTTACAAAATAGGTGTGACTTCAGCTTTTGTCCAATGCTTCTGTGGTTGACACTTCTCGTTTGTTTAAAAAGTATAACATTTTAATTACAATGAACATCATCTGCAAACAGTTGAACTATTATGATTGGGCAATTATGTACAGTAAATAAATTGGACCTGCTATATAATACGTGTATATAATAATAATTTCTCGTCAGAAGGCTTTATCACTTTCTAAAGCATTATCGTTATCTAATAGCTATTAAATTATGATAGTAAGTAGCTCATTCATTTCAAATTTACCAAACACAATGAGATAAAGAAATTTTAGGATATGTTTTTACTATTAGGTGCTGTTTTTATTGAAAATATAGTCATTGGTTATTTGGTATTCTCAAAGTAATGATTAAAAACTTACAACATATGCATACTTGCATGCATACATATATATGTATGTGCACATATAAAGAGGGAAGTATTTAGTATACATGTAATTGCAATCTTACATACACATACATATTGTATGTACATAGGTACATACAACAATATGTATGTATGTACCTATATACATGCATACATATAATATTATTGTATTGTAATACATATTCATATATAATATAATAATATTATTCATATACTTATTAAAATAGAATCTTTTGCTCCGTGTTCCTCTGTTTTTAATATAAGTGAGGAACCAAAGTCTATCAACAATTCTGATATGAACACATGTTTTACTTGTCCTACAACTGGAGAATTCTACTTGAATGGTGCCAAATTCTTGAACAATGATACAGTTACTGTAATGCCTCAACAAATTAATGTACATACTTGGATAAGTAATTTAAATATACGATTGGACAGTGTTAATTCTATTGAATGCAGAGGGGCAAACACTGAATACGTTCTAAACTTATTTATAAGATGTAAGAGAAAATTTTCACTAATTCACAGGGTATATTAATTACTAATTATAATATGTGACCATGCACAGAAAAAGCAATCACAACACGGGCCCCATATATATATAATATATTATATAAATTTTCTCTTACGTGTTTGTAGGCATCCAAATATTGAACTGTCCATGTTTTACAGCTGTAGCATCAGCTGATGCTGATGTACGCGACCTAACCATTTCTATCCAAGGGCTTCCTTATTACATATTTAAAAATGAATAAAATGATCTTTTACCAACGTTTACGCATACTGTGTTTGTGCCCGATTTTCCTGTGCATGCAGTCACATTGGCAATTTTCTCGTTCTAACAGCAAATAGTGTTAATTAAAACTTCACCCGACATTTTGACTTCTTGTCAAAGTCATAGGGGTCAACTGAGGTGTAACTCTCCAATGTTATATACTTTTTTTTATTAGATGAATTCACTCTCTTTCATAGGCTTTTTAAACAATACAGAATAGAAAATATTTGGTCGCCACATGGAATCGAACCCAGGACCGCTTGCTTAATAACCAAGCGCTCTGTCACTGATCTACGGACAACCAGTCAGCAAACAAACACTCCAATTCTGTATTTATACTGTTAAGGAGTACTGCTATGCTACAGTCTCACTCTCAACAGACTAATGAAAATTCTTGTTTTCAAAGATTTTTTTTTATTTGTTAAATTTTTTTTTACTTCACTACTTTATCACTTCTTAATTCCTTTCTCAGCCTTCTCTTTCTCATTAGATGTATTCTTTCCCTTTCATGGGCTTTTTTAAATGATACTGAATTAAAAAAATATTTGGTCCCCACCTGGAATCAACCCAGGATCACTGGTGTCGACCAAATATTTTTTAAATTCTGTATTATGAAAGGGACAGAATATTGCTATTAAACACAATGCAAAGGTCGGGTTAAAATTTTAATTAACTGCTGAGAATGGCTGAATTATCACTAATTACAACAATATTTTCACTTTCTTTCTTTATACTAGTCAGTATTGTACAGCTAATATCCAACTTTGAGAAAAAAATTGAGAGTTAAACATATTGTTATGTTGAATATATAAGTTTTTGATATATAATAGTGATGTGCTTGAGCAAAAATGGCTGCCAGCTTAAAAATACACTGGTGTTAAACGATTGATTTTAACTTCTAACACTTAAACTATACTAAACTACTGTACGGTGAAGGGGTTTCGATGCCATTGTAACCACTCCCCTCAACTGTTAGAATTTGAAGAAGAAAAAAAAAGCAACTAAAAGCAAGTCACGTTATTCAAACTTTTTCTTTGTAATATTCATTAGTTAAGTAGTAATTATAACACACATTACTTTCACACTTAAGTGTACATACCAACACCAGACTTACCAGGGTGGTTAGTCTAGTGGACAATGAATTTTCAAGTAAATACTGTTGCTTAGGGTTTATAGTGATGACAAATAGCGTATTAATTTACCATGGCTGCTAACTTGAATACAAATGGAAGTCCCGTAAGTTTTTGAGTTTTAACTGTACCCACAAAAGAATTCAAAGTGGTAAACAATTCAATTTCTAGAATTCTGCGGGTAATGATTGATAATGAGGTTTCTGTTTAATAAAGTTTGTGATGGGTCGAACACCCAGCTAACACCAAAATATTAAAAGGTTGAATTACCATAATACATAGTATGCATGACCAAAAATATATATAAAGAAACAAACATCCCAGATTTTCATTTGAGTTACTCCTGTAAGTGTCTCCCTGGCCTATGACCGATATCTTTGTTCCCATTAGATTTTCCAAGAAAAAAATTAAGTGTATTATAAAAGTCTTCATTTAGCTACTTAGCTCTTCCTCAACTTTTACCTTTATTAAATTGTGCTTATACAATAAGTACATATTATATTATGTTCACTCACAAAATTATGCCACTACCTTAACTTCTTAATTCTACTATAGTATAATATGTATTGTATAATTACTGTTGTAACTACACTACTAGATAGATGCTCCGTATATATTCCATTAAATGAATCAAGTAGTGGAAGTGTATTATTTATCAACATTAATGAAAGAGATACTTGCTTTGATTGTATTACACAAGGAGATTTTTACTTGAATGGCGTTCTTTTTTCAACCATTATTAGTAATTTGATAATTGTGGAATCTCGGACAGTAATTTTGCGCAATTGGAGAGATAGATTCTTAAATGTAGTATTGGACAGCAATAAAAATGTTGTAGAATGTCGATCAAGAAATAGAAATTCATATTCAACAAATGTATACATTATAAGTAAGTACTAATTAATTTGATTGGGTTTTAATTGACCATAAACATTATTATAGACTTGAAAATTTAATGCCAATAAGTAAGGGTGCAGTTCGAGAGTTTTTGAAACTTTTTGTGTCACTGAAACATTCTTGTTTTTAAAATTATTATTTTATATTCATTGGAAATGATGTAATATGTGCTTGCCATGAATTGATCAGTGTGAAAACATAACTACTTGAAAATAACACTATGGAAGTTCTCTAGCATGTAATATATATATATATATATATATATATATATATATATATATATATATAATGTATATATTTATTATTCATGTGTTTATTCTTCAAACGCAAGTGTTATTTAATTGTTTTATGATGTATTCAGATTATCATTCATGTTCCCAGCTAGTGATTCTACAATCAACTGACTTTTCACAAAATATTAATCAAAGCACTGCTATTAATATATCCCAAATAGCTACATGCTTCAGATGTTTGTTCAAAGGAAACTTTTACTTGAATGATATTCCATTTGTCAATAACGTCACAATAACAATAGAACCCAATAGAATGGTGGTGCACAGCTGGAAAAGTACTAGCTTTAAGATTGGCTCCCTCAATATTGTGTCCTGCAGATCACAAAATGGATCATCTGTGCATGAATCTGTTTTCAGTTCAAGTAAGTAAACATAATTATTTTAATATAATTATGCTACATATTTATTATTACCAATTGAGTTATAAATAATATGAATGGTGATAATAAATTGCTATTATGTTTAAATAAAATTAAATAATTGTTGCTTATTTTCTGCGGGGATCAGCATTAAGTAAATGTTTGATTATATTAGCGCAGAATCAAATACTGAACTACCACATACAAACTAATGATATAGCTATCACAGAAATTGATTATCAGGTTTCCACCACATTTCTACAGAAATTTCTATACTTTTACTGGTATCAATGTGTACAGTTTATAGATTTTCTTTGCTCTTTTATATGCTTTGCAGTTTAATTATTATAAACTTTTATGATTCACATGTATTACTATCCATCCAAGCACCTGCCCATTTGGTAATTACAAGTGATTCTGCAATAATAGACAATAGGATAACAATATTAGAAGGATCTGATCTATTATTACAATGTACAAATATTAATGAATTGTCTATGTACACTGGAAGACCAACTTGGATTAGTACAATTGGTGAAGACACAACATTTGCAAGACTCAACCTTAGAGTGGTTCCTAAAGCTATGGCAGGCACCTACAAATGCAAAGTTCCACGTGTATCAACAATACCCATTAGAAGTGTTACATTAATAGTAGATTGTAAGTATAAAGTTGAAATACACAACTGTGATAAAAAAATAATTAAAACCTCTCTACAAAGTGCCTGCATAGCACCATCATTGAATAGGAAATTCCTTGTAAAAATTATGATTGTTTCTCATTATTTCAGTATTACAATATATTTATACAGTTCCTCCAAAATTATCATGCAGTGGTCCAGATAATCAAATAATTGATGTCAAGACAATGTTGTCATTTAGCTGTTCATATGCTGGTTCTCCTGTTCCCCATGTAGTTTGGACACTAAACAATTCAATAGTAAATACAATAAATCCAAACATTACGGTTATATTTTCTATTGATGAAAATTCAAATAAAACTAGTATTCTTCATTGGGTTTATGTAACTCCTGATGCTAGAGGAACCTACATCTTCACAGCATCAAACATATATGAAACTGTTCAATCTACTTTTACAATTTTAATTGCCAGTAAGTATAGTTCTGAATTGTACATTGCTAATTGTATATCATAACATTAGCCAAATATCAATGGGCACAAAAAATCATGGTTTAGTGACAAAGAATACAAATTGGATGGCATATGTACTGAAAAAAATTATGAGTTTGAAAAAAAATGTCAAAATAATATGTAATTGAAGAGAGCCATAACACCACAAAAATAATTTACCAATATAACGAGCTTATATGCTCCATTGATGTCTAAACCACTAATCATAACTAACTTAATATAGCTAATATCAGACTGGATAAATTACAACTGGATACATTCCAGCATTGTACAATTGTAGTGATGTTAATGATAAGCTAAATAATTACTTTTGCATTTTTCAAGTTAATTAATCATCGCATAATATTTACTTGCTTTTCCAGCTTCTCCAGAGCCTCCAACATTGGCCATTTCCCAAGTATTTCAAACTAGCCTCCAGCTTACTGTGAAGCCTGGATATGATGGGTTGTCTTCCATAATTGGTTACCATGTATCTTATCAAACAGTGGATACATTGGATCAAACTACTCTAGAGTACCAAAATGTCTCTGAAATAATTTTAATTTCATTACGTCCACAAACATATTATATGATCAATGTTTCCGCAAGAAACCGTTTGGGTCGAAGTAATCCTGCCACAGTAATTGTAATGACTAATACTGATTCTAAAGCTATTGGTAGAAATATGCATCAGATTTGCTTATTTATTTACACTTTTTTAAATATATATATTAATTATAATTAAGATAATAATCACATCATTGAGACAATTTTTTAGAACTGGTAAAAAATTTTGCTCCATGCTAATCAATGTAAAGTTTAAAGGTAATCAGCTAACATATGGTTCAAGTAATTTCTTTGTCATAAAACTAGTGCAATATTCTCTTGATTAGTCATTTGTATAAAGTCTGGTTAAATAGCTACATTACAGTGCTTCAGCACACAAAAAGAAGTTCATTTTATTCTGCAAGTCTATCCGATAATATAAGCTCAAAGATTACTCTAATGATTCTTGCCTTGTATCTCTTGATCATAAATATTTTATTCATTTAAGGGTTTAATGATAATAATTAAGTAATAAGGTGTTAAGGAGCTATAATCTGCTCTATGCCATTGATCTCTTCTATATAATTAGTAGCTATCGAGTAAAAAAGCAATGGCTTTGTATTAAAATCCTAAGTAATAATCCTCCTAGTGTTACCCTCAAACGCCAATCCAGCATAGAATAGTTGATAGTGTTCACTTTAACTGTATACAGGTGTGATGGAAGTTGTTCCAAAGTGACTGTATGGAATGGCACCATTGTACTACACAATAATTTACTCTCATGAAAACCACTAATATATTTACAAAATACACAACTTAATATTAGTTGAATAAAGTCATGGTAAAGTTAAAATTTCAAAGTGTCACTTGTTCTGTCAAATTTTGTTTCATTTCTTCCTATGAATTACTCAGCTAAGTCTGTCAGTTCAGTGTTGTCTGCTTTGTCTATGAATATGTATTAAAATGGTATCACTAAAGTGCTCTACTTTTATCAGGAGACCATCTCTTTTTCCAAGAATCCAAAGAGAACTGATTATACATTATGACAGAATACCATAAAAAATGTTGTAGTTAGTACTGATAATAATATAGTGACAGCAGTTTGTTGGGACATAGAATTGAAGTCATGAATCAATTAATATTATGAAAATCAAGTACAAAGTGTATATTGAGCATGCTGTATGCATTAATCTGAGTAAGCTTGTTTCCCCCCCCCCCCCCCCCCCCCCCCCTCACTCCCCCATTTCCCCACACGTACAAGAATAGATGGAAGTTTTCTTTGAATGGGGACACCTTACCCCAGTACTTAGATTAAAGAAAATATTAGTGGAGATTATTATTCTAGTACATCTAGGTTAAAAAATGGGGTGCAAATTAAAGAAGTGGCTTCAGAACTATCACCTAAACTGGTATCATAGCAGGTTCCATGTTCAGCTGAGTCACTAAAGAGTGCCTAATGCAGCTTTACTTATTACAGAATACCTTTATCACACTGATTGTCATTTTCAATGGACAATCTTGCTTTTTCTGGAAACAAGATATTTTCAGAAGCCTCTATTGTAGGCTCAACCCATCAATAGGAACTGGGTTCCTATTATACAGGTGCAGGCTGGTACTTAGGAACGGTGCACCAGCTTTCTTTGGTCAGGGCTTCATGTAATCTAATCTCAGGTACTGAATGACTTAGAGATCTAGTCTCGAGTGGCCGACCACTTTCACTTATATTATCCGCTCGCTCAGGCGAGGGAAAGAGGGTCTGGTAGAAGCTAGTACATCTTTTCGTGCTAATGGAATGCAATTATAACATAAATGGGCGTTGAGGTCGTCAAATATCACACTCGCGCGAAAGTGTTACAGGTATACCTATTTTACAAGATGGCTTTCGAGGTACTGCTTTTGCTGTGGAAAATCTGTTACCATGCTCTTATTTTTCACATTCCTCAACTTATCATAATAATATGGGAGGAAGCAGCAGTGAATAGCAGCACGGTGACTTGCCATAGCCAGTAGGTAAAGAAATAAAGACATCTTGATTCTAAATTGCTTCTTCCTGTTTGCTACTAAGTATGCATCCATGTTCCAACGCAACAGCACGCACAAAAGCTGTATAATCCATCTCCACCAAAAAAGCATTCGAAGTGATGATAAGGCAGTTTTATACGCGTATTTAATTCTACGTCACAGAAAGCCACACCTCTACATAAGCAATACAAGGAAAGTATGGTTCCCCATGAATCCAGGGGAATGACACGAAACGATGTACAAGCTTCTACCAGACCCTCTTTGCGGATAATAAAAGGGAAAGGGGTCGGCCACGCAAGACTATTAGAGATCCTGGACCGGTTAGAAGGTAGTCTAGAGGAGCCAGACGCACGTAGCAGCAAAGCGCGCAGAGGGTCTGGGGAGATGGCCTTGCCAAATTTGTTCTGGAGGAATGTGGAAGTGGTGTTCTACAGCAGATTAGCCATGATTGTTAGCATTGGAAAGGGTGGCGTGACACGCACAGGAATTTCTATTTGTGGTTGAGAAGGGCTATTCACAGTATTTTGCTATCGGTAATTGACCGCCACAGCATAATATGCTGCAGAACAAATTTGGTAAGGCCATGTCCTCCCCAGACCCATTCCCGCATAGCGGTTTGGTAAAGGGGCTGGCCACGCCGGACTATGTAGAAGGTGGTGTAGAGTACGGACTCCGTTTACATCATAACCACTGTTGGACCGTGGCTTACCTAATCGGCGTCGTAGGGGTTATTCATCACTGGCCTAATGTCAAAATTGTTACTACTTCTCGCTATAGAAATTTCGTCCGTCTGTATAATAAAAGGTGAGTTGCAGAGCAATGAACCTCAATTGTTGCTAAATACGAGGCCATATAAATGAACTCCATTTAAAACATTGCCTTCACTGCGTGTCATTTAATGATTGGTAATGCATAGAATTATTCTAAGCAATTTAGCCATTACATATAAAATCTCTCCTACATTTATAATGTTTCAATAGAGAGCTTTTTTATGGTAAATCGGTGGCAATTTTTTTTTACAGTTTTGGCATTATTATAATATTTAACACAATAATATCAGATTTGCATAAAACAAGCAAAAATTCATTCTTTCAAGACAACTGAAAGAAAACACTGAAAATCGTGTCACCCTGGAGAGTTTATGCTGAATATGTATCCAAAATAATGATTAAGTGGCTCTCCTACTGATTAATAATTAACTATTTTTTCTTCAAATACTGTGTTTTCAAGCCACAGAAAGCAGCGTTGAGTGCCTGCTATTGCAATGAAACACTCTACCAGACATAATTAAAAACAAAAAACAAAACCAGGACGTTTCCGTTGTTGATAGGTCCTCCTTTTTTGTTGTCAGCTGGGCGGCCGTTTTTTCAGTACCTGAATGCTTTTCAGTGAGAGCCATTCTAATTTAAGTAGATGCTACAGAGATCAAACTACTCAGAAAAATTGAAATAGGTGCATCACTCAGTCGTATTTAAGCTTAAAACTACAAAAATGTGACCTATTTTTTTGTAGCTAAGTCACAGTGCTTGTTGTCAAAACTTACTGGTGATTCCGTACTAGTCTGCTAAAATTAATGGTCCGTAGCCTTTGAAGAAAGAAAGTATTGTTTTAATTTTTGGCTAAATTTGATGATTAACTTCAATTTACTGTACTTAAAAAAAGAGTATTTTTAAATTTTTTTGTCATAAATAAAGGAGAGAAGAGTTTATTCAGGTAAGTTTATTACTGTCAGCACTGTTTTTCATACACCAATTCATCTCAACTAGTCAATAGTAGACTCCTCACTGCTTATAACGTTATAGTACACAGCACATAAATTGTCGATTCAAAAATGTATAGGGAAAATTGCTGTCCTATTGAAATCGCACGGGGAAAGTGAAATCGCACAGGGAAAGTGAAATATCACGTAACTAAGTTAAATAGCACGTAACTAAGTTAAATAGCACGGAAACTAAGTGGACTAAGTGGACTACCACCGCAGCTATGTGACATAGTACGGGTAAGTGCGCATGCTGGCAATGTTAACTATATAATGGAAACATACAGTTGGGAGTAGTTTCTAGTTGGAGACAATGTCATTCTGTAACACAGAAGCTCTACCTATATTGGAGGTAATGTTTTTCAACAGATTAAGAGGAGTAGTAGGTTGAAAAAGAAGTTCCAGAGGAAGCTAATCCTGAAATATGGAGATAGTGAGTGAAAGATACAGTGTAGCTACAAGTGCAAATGATTATTTGTTATACAAGTCACATAAAATTGCTGCGAATGGTTACTAAGGCAACACTTACCAGAATTAAATAAATAAAAAACACTGGCCGGTTTCTGGAGCTGCTAAATGCTGCTCGTTAGTTGTGAAGAGCCATTAGCAGCCAGAATTGTTTAATATTTAACTAAGAAAGCTACTACTATTCTGGGTAAGCTGAGGTAAGTACTTATGATAGCTAAAATAAAAAAAAAAGCTTTGGCCATCTCTGTTTTTGTAGCTGAGAGCTTGTTGTGAAGAGGTATCGTGTATTTGAGATAGTCAGAATTACCAAGAAACAAATGTGTGCGAAAGTGTTGTTAGTTACAGCTACTGCTTAGCTAAAGAATAGCATAAAGTAAATGTTTAACTAACAAAAAAATATAATTACCGCTTGTGGGCAGTAAGCATGTTTTAATATAGTGTGTGCATTAAATCCATCGAATACCTGTTGTTTATATTTTGTTTTTAAGCCAAACTGTAGGGAAGAGTCGTTATTATGGCACTGAAAGCCCTTTACAGTGTATAGGTAATTTTGTAGTCTATTTTACGCCCTGGTTGCCACTAAGAAATTTCCCACTGTGACATTTCCCACCTACCATGGACAACAGTCCCAGTTCAGGTGTGCTGCGCAGTGGGGATTGAGCAACCTCCTGTGGGAAATTTATAGGAGTATATCATTCTCTTATTCTAGGCTGTTACTGCACCGACTATAGTATAAGTATAATATTATAGAAATTTATCTTCCAAATGCAGCAATAAATTTGGACCTTGAGAATGGAACAAGTATAACAGAAAGGGATTTCGTATTACGAGTGTGCATAACTGGACTCAATGAACTTACTTCCATTTTCTATTTTGACACTCCGGTTACTGCTATACGTGAGTTCAGTTTAAATATCCGTACATAAGGTTAGCATCAGTACCACTATCTAATAATAATGCTATTAAGATTTTACAGATTTGATTGTATATATATTATTTACTAGCAATGCATGCTGAAGTGTTAACTTTTTGGTAAGCTGCAACATGGTGAAGAATGTCACAATATGAATGGAATATAATAATTACAATGCTGCATGTGTTTTTTTTTAACTCTTAGTCGTTTAATTACAATACTTATGATATTCACTGTGTGGATTTAGTCCACTATCAAATATTTCTCAATAATTGGAGTTGCAGTAAAAAGAACATTGTACAGACAGCCAGAATCTAAGCAACTAGATGAAGCTAAAGTGAGATGATTGTGTGGAATCTGTGAATGAAAATGTAAATAGAAAAATAAGTGGATATTGTATCAGCTAGGTGTAGTCAGTAAACTTTATGTGGTTTAAATTGATTATTATCATGAGATAGTCTTGAACTTACCATGTTATTAGCTTATAGAGAGTAAGAGACGAAATAATTGGTACTGCATAGAATTCAATACTGTAACCACTGTAATTCAAACAATGTATTTTCTAATTATTCAATTAGCTTTGGTGATAAAACACTTTGTCACATTAAATTCTTATAAAAAAGTTGTGTTACTAAATTTAGGGACTGTTTTCCTGATAGTCTTGGTGTCTAGACCGTTTCCCCAACTCATATGCTGGCAAAGGGTCTTGAATGGTATGGATTTTGTTCCCCTCTATATGAATCCTGGGGGAACAATACTTTAATGTATATAGCTCATGGTGTGGTTTGGCTTATTATTGGAAATAAACAACCATATACAGGGTTTTATTATTAATTGGTGTTAATAACAGGGTCATTTTTGAGTAACTCACCCCTTCCTGGGCTCCGTAATGAAGACGAATAGGGAGTCCTTTGTAGCAATCTTTTTCTGGCAGGTAAAACTATTAGGCTTCCATTAATTTTTATTTACTTAATGCAGTTTTGGTCACATCAATTTCACAAGAAATTGTTGAACACCAGATTCACTACTAGACCAAGATAGTTCTGAGCTTTTATTGTCTACTCTATTCTGATTACATCTAGTAAAATATTTTCACAAAGAAAGTAGTTTGAAAGGTAACTTAACTATAATCAGTCTGAGACTCACAGCATATTTTTTCAAGTCAACCAACTAACCATTATTGGAATACAGTAGAAACCACGTAATGGCGCCAATTTAATCACATTCAGAGGGAATGAAACACATACGTTGAAAGTTCCAGACCCTTTCCCAGTGTTGCAGTTGGGTGAATATTATCATCAGTGAGATTACATGCCTGCCTACCTCCTTTCACCATCTACCTCCCCACATACCCACTTATTCACTCTTACCTACCTCCTCACCTATTACCTATTTGCATACACTCTATGTGTATAAAATAATTTAACTAACTATGTACATATGTGTGCAATTTATTTTTAGGAAATAAAGACTATAACGGATTTACAATCTTCTCCTTTTATGACCCTACTAAACTCGACAACTGCTTAAAAATTCAAATTAAGTATAATGGTGAAGACAGGGGTAATCCACCAAGATCAGTGATTGTCACAGCAGTTATTAATAATGGCCGCCATGTAGGATTACATATTGTCCGCTTCTTTTATATTGTTGATATTGATGGTATGAATAATTGTTTCAAGAACTAACTCATAGCTAAATATATTTTTAAGTTTTTTTACTATTTATAATTAGTTCTTCAAATGTATATGCACTATCTTTTGTTGTTGTTGTTTTTGAGATACTAGGGTGAAGATTTGTGAATTGCAATGTTATATATAATATATGATACTTGTATTGGCTTAACTTTAACTGCTTCATAGCCCTCAAGCCTATAGTTATCATGTCTTATCTCTGATCTTATAACATTTGCAATAAGACATAATACTTGGAACCTTCATTACTGATGTTGACACAACTTATAAAAGCAGTGATTTGATTTACATAGCTACAGCACTTTAATTATCACAATTGTGGTAGCACTGGTGGCTAAAGCCAGGGTTCTTGGGTTTGATTCCCCCCCGCGATAACTAAGATTTTTTTCACATGTTTGCTTTGCTTCTCTCTAGACCCCTTTAAGTGAGAAAGTTTCAATCTAGTTTTTATGAAGGTTCAGAACTTGATAATTGTGATGATAAAGCCTTTTCAATCAACTAATTATGGCTCCTCTCTGGAGGGGTAGGTGTTCTGGTCGACACCGAAAAGGTGTTCTGACAGCACATAATTGGTGGTCTGTTGAGTACGAGATTGCAGCAAGCGGTACTACTCAACACTATAAAGGAAAAATGTGAAGGGCTTGGAAGTCGTGGGTTGTCGTAGCTCAGTGTTTAAACATGGCCTTAGGAGCTGGGGCGTCTGGGGCGGCCAGAGCCACCCCACTTTTTTGACTTCCCTTGTACTTTGACCCCTCAGTGGTTGGTACTTATCGTCAACGCTTTCCGTCTGGCCGACGTGCGGGAAATGACTTCTGCTACTTCTTCTACGGCTTCTTCCAGCCACTAGACCGCTCTAGCGGACGATAAACCAAATCAACCTACTAAATTCCACTTCCCTCAGAGAGAATTTGGTAAGGCTTCAGTGGTGTTTCGTTCATTTCAGCCTCAATGGTTTAAAAGGTGGCCATGGTTACATTACAGGGAAGAGGGAGACCTGGCTTTTTGTTTCACTTGCATGACAGCCTTTAGAAACCAACACCTTCATGCTGTTTCTACTAAGGAGCAATCTTTTATTTCAGTTGGATTTTGTAATTGGAAAGATGCCAGTAAAAAATTTAATAAGCATCTGGAAAGTCATTGTCTCAAAGAAGCTGTGCTGAAAACCACTGCTACTGTGAATGTTTGTGAAATGCTGTCATCTGGATTGGCAAAGGAACATTTGGAACGAAGACAATGTTTCTTAAAGGTGCTTTCTAGTATACGTTTTTTATCAAGGCAATCCTGGCACTCCGTGGTGATAGTGATGAGTCTGATTCAAATTTTATGCAGCTAATTAACCTGCGTTCCGAAGATAATGAAAGGATTTTAGATTGGATTAAAAAAAAACCGGATAAATACACCTCACCAGAAATGCAGAATGAAATGATTAAAGTTATGGGTCTATCAATTGTTCGCAAGATTGCCTCAAATATTCGAAGTTCACCATTTTATACTATTATGGTGGACGAAACAACAAACATGGCCAATATAGAACAAGTTGTAGTTTGCCTCAGGTGGGTTAATGAAATATTTGAAGTACAGGAAGAATTTGTGGGTCTCTATCATAGGTTCCAAGTGCCACGAAAGCTCCGTGGCAGTCACGGAATTTTACTCTATCAATCTGCCACGCACGGAAGTTCTGATTGCCTATTGTCTGCCACGGAAATCCCCCTATCAGAAACCACAGTTTACTTAATACCTAGCTTTAATAGAAAACCATACTCTATCAGCAAAACCATACTCTCTATCAGCAAAACCATACTCTCTATCAGCAAAACCATGCAGCGTATCCATGTAGGCCCTCATGATGCAATTCCACACAACACTTATACATATCAAATTTTGATTTCTGATCTTGAATACTTCTTTCTTGGTAGTACTGGCAATGGCAGAGTGTTTCCCAACCACCTGCTCCTAAGAAAGCAAAAAAAAAAAGGAAAGACAAGGCTAACTCATTTTTGATAATAAGTGGATAGAACTTATAGTTGATGTCTGGACTTTTGAATATTCCTTGCTCAAATGCAGAGGCAGAAAGGGGCTTCTCAGTGCTGAGGAAAGTCCATACTGACAGAGGGCCAGTCTTAGCCACTCTACTATTATTAGCTTGCTGAGAGTTATGATGAACAATAGTGATTGCTGCTTTGACACTATAATTATCAGATGAATTGATTACAAAATGCAAAAAAGCTACAATCATTCTCCAAAATGAATCAATATAACAATAGTCATTGTCATTAATTATATTCATAACATTAATTACATGAAGGATGTGGTCAATTGAGTTGATTTAATTAATGGGTGTGGTTTGTCACTGATTTCCATTTCTCAAACTTGGAACCTATGCTCTATCAGGTAGAATCTGTGCATTCTGAGAAAATATATCAAGTTATTACTGATATACTGTTGAGACTAAATCTGTGTATGTCCAAGATACGTGGCCAATGTTACGATGGTGCTTCTGTGATGACAGGAGTAAAATTAGGTGTAGTGGCCAGAGTGAAAGCAGCTGAACCTAGAGCTGTGTTCACTCACTGCTATGGGCATGCACTAAATTTACCATGTGCAGATACGTTTCGACAGTGCAAATTGATGCAAGATGCTTTAGATACTACACGCGAAATCACTAAGCTAATTAAAAAATCTCCTAGACGTGATAGTATATTTAAACGATTAAAAGAGGAAATGGCTTGTGATGGATCTGGAATTCGAGTATTATGTCCAACAAGGTGGACAGTGAAAGCTGAAGCATTAAACAGTATAATAAACAACTTCACTGTTTTATTAGAGCTCTGGGATGAATCACTAGATGTTGTCAAGGATTCTGATATGAAGGCTAGGATTCAAGGTGTTGCTGCTCAAATGAGAAAGTTTGAATTCTTTTTTGGAGTTTCTTTGGGATTTCTCATTTTAAGGCATACTGACAACCTGAGCAAAACTCTACAAAGAGCAGATATGTCAGCAGTTGAAGGTCAAGAAGTGACGAGCTTAACTCTAGCAACACTGAAGTCTTTACGAAATGATTCTAGTTTTGATCTGTTTTGGAAGCGAACATGTGCTGTTGTAGATAAATTGGATATAAATGGGCCCACCTTACCACGACGTCGTAAAGTTCCACGGCATCTTGATGATGGATCAGAACAATCATTTCCAGAGACAGTAGAACAGCACTATCGCATTGTGTATTTTGAAGCACTGGACCTTATTATCTCACGTGTTTCTGATCGTTTTGACCAGCCTGGTTACAAGACATATTCAAAGGTACAGAATCTTCTTCTCAGAGCTGCTAGATCCGAAGATTATAGTGAAGAACTTCAGTTTGTTCAAACATTCTATGGTTCAGATTTTGATCCAGTACAACTTTCAACTCATCTCGAAATATTTTCAAATGTTTTTCACCAATCTAAGAGAGTTACTCTCTCAGATATTTTAGTGTTTTTTCGTGGTGGTTCTAGTCAAATTCACTTGATATCTCAAGTAGGCAAATTATTAATGTTATTATTAGTGATGCCAGCAACAAATGCTCAAAGTGAGAGATCATTTAGTGCTGTACGACGAATAAAATCATATCTTCGTACTACTATGTCACAGCAGCGACTCAATCATTTGATGATTCTACATGTTCATCAGAGTGAAACTGACAATTTAGATCTCATTCAAGTAGCCAACGATTTTATTGATGGCAAAAATCATAGAAAGAAGATATTTGGAATTGAGTTCAAGCAAACTGATCTTTCAAAATAAATATTTTCATATACACTTAAACTTCACTATTTAAATCCTTCATTTATTTTGGAATTTCTCAATTATATTATCAATCATTTGTGCACTTCTCCCCTAATTCATTCAATCAATATTCATTTGTGTAATTTCTCATTTAGCTAATTTATAGCTATATATTTTTGTGCAATTCTACTTAATTCATTCAATCAATATTTCAGTCTAATCTAGTATTGTGATATTTTGTACCTTTTCAAAGAGACAACTACACATAACAATGTAGATAAAGCCTATTTCATATAACTCTAGGTAAAGTTTAGACTGAGCATGGCCTCCCCACTTTTGAAACCCTTCCTACGGGCCTGTTAAAGCACTGGTGGCTAAAGCCAGGGTTCCTGGGTTCGATTCCCTGGCGCCAACTAAGATTTTTTTCACTGGTTTACTTTGCTACTCTCTAGACCCCTCCCTATAAGTGAGAAAGTTTTAATCTGGCACTTTAATTATAGCGACAAATTACGAATACATCAAAAGAAATAATAGAGGCCAGCTTCCTTTATTTTGTGTATTAGGCAACATTAACTCAGAACTATTAACACACTAATTGTCCATTAAGGTTTGGTACTTGTGAGTTATTCAACCTTTTCCCTAAATACATTTTCATATGGGAATACAGATTTATAGTACATGACTCTTGACCATGCTAGGTATTCACAATGTTATATTTAGGTAGTGACAATGAAATAACTCACGTTATCGTTATAATTTGGTGGAGCCAGACCACGTAGCACGCAGAGCGCGTGGAGGGCCTGTGGACATAGCCATACCAAATTTGTACTGGAGGAATGTGGCGGTGGTGAGTGCCCCACCTCCTTTATACCTGAATTTCTACCGCAAATTTGCCATGATTGCTGAACCTAGCATTGAAAGAGCGGTGGAAACTTAACAGTTTTCTGGGTTTATACAGCCCTTCCTCTAGTGAAGCCTACCTAACCAGATTTATATAGAACAGCTGCTAAAAAAGGGTTGTGGGAGCCCCTAGAGAATTTTACAGCCAACTTCACACGTTGAGTTACCAACCCTACACTGTAAAAATTATAGCGTGAAAACCCACCAAATTCACACCAAACTGGTGGTGTGAATACCCACCACCTATGCATAGTGTGTCCTTCACACTTTCTTCCTAGTGTGAATGCACACTTAGTGTGAAATTCACACTCAATGGAATAGCATGGACCCTTTACCATGTGCAGGCAAAAACCAATGCTATTATTATTGTAATCTACCTTATAAATGTTTTGTACACTTGTGTGCTAGATAAGATAGTTGACTAAGATTTTAGTTGTCTGATTAAAGAGATCTGGGATTACACCAATCTCTTTTTGGAAAAAAAATATGTTGATATGTATTACTAGAATCAATGTAACTTAAAATAATTCAGCATTAATGTAAGTATGAGTTCATAGTAATTGTGGTGAGAATTCACACTAAATTTGGTGTGTACTTCACACTCAAATGATGAGGTGTGCGCATCACACCATATTTTGGTGTGACTATTGTTACAAGTGATTCACGCTTAATTTGGTGTGAACTACACACCTTTTGGGTTACAGTGTAATTAGTGAAGATATCTAGCTTGGACTTCTTATACTCAGTCATAGTGATAAAACTTGATATTTCACTCTCAGGCTTAATTATCACTTGTCTTTGGCTCGTGAAAATAAATTATCCTGCTCCTATAATATTTCGCCATAACAAACTGACTCATGTAACAAGTTCTATATAATAGACTTGCCCAAAACCATTTGTTCCAAGACTAGAGGCTGCAGCTAAAAAGAGAAATAACAAACAAACAAATAAACAAAACACCAACTTAATGGTGCTCAAACAATTTTTTTTAATTAGCATTGCTATGTTGTTTTTTTTTACTAATGGCAATATTTTGTCATAATAATATTTTTCCCACCAACCTCAATATACTTGTAGAGATTCAGAATTTTTGATAGAATAATTTTTGGTCATAAGGTTCTTTAAGCTTGCCAGGTCACAATATTTAGATACAAAATGCTACTCAAATAATTTTAAATCACATGAATAATAGCTAGTTCTAGCTGTTACAAAAAATTATCCGCTGCATATTAATACTAAAGGTTTTTGGGCAAGTTTGTAGGGAAAATTTCGTCTTACAAATAGCTACCATTGGCGTTTAGCATCCATGCCAGAAGGAATAATCTTATTTATTCGGTTTTTGTTCTCAAGGAGACATTTGATATATTATTATTGTCTTTAATCACTGAAGCTTGACCATCCATTTTGCTCTTCTTAGATGCTGTACACTGATAAATCTTCAGTTTGCATGAGCGAGAGGGTTATAGTGGTTGTTTTGTCTGCTTGACTGTCTGTCTGTCTGTCATACTCTGATTTTGGAGATTACTAACAATTAACCGTCGGTAGGTATGACTTACTCAGAATGAAGATTTAGGACTTTTCAGTGTGCTACTATTTTTTTTATTGTTTCAGCATTGCGTAGGTACCAGATTATGTGGTTAATGTCCCCTAGCTTCAGGTGATAGTCACATGAGCAAATAGTTTCTTGCAGCCTGCGGTGTAGTTTGCTTTTATGCTCAGGGAAGTTAATGGAGTTGAAAGAACTGAAGTTTCAGTTGAAATGTATACCAGTAAGTTTTTCTGACCTGCTTAGCTTGTTCTCTTATGAAGACAGCATTTCCATGTTCCATTTTCTTTGTTCAATTTATGTTAATTCCTGATTACATTAGCAAATAGATATTGCTTGTTACTTTAGTCTGACATTATTTTTTATTAGCTTAGTAGCACTACGGGTTCACAGATTTGGTTATAATTGTGTTGATGTACACAAGCGAGCTCAAGATATTTTAGGGCATGTTGTTTTCAAGATTTAAGCTGGTCGGGCATGTTAGCAATTATAATAAGAACGCTAGCATTTTGTTGACACGTGTGGCAGAGATCTGTTGCTGGATTATGTAGGGACACAAATCCTTCCACATAATATTGTCAAATGTGTGGCGACAGATACAATGTGATTGCTCTGAAAACACATGCTTTCACATAAACCAGTCAACTCCAGTTTTAGTCATGTCAGAAGGAAGTAGCATGACTTTGTAGTCCTTGTGAATTTTCCCGAACTATCTCAGCTTTTCTTTCCTATTTTTTCATCTCTTCTTCTTGAGTCCTGGACTCCCTTCTCCGCCCTTTGTCTACCTCACGCTTCTGAATCTCCCACCTTTTATCGAGATTATAGACTTAAATTTCACCCTCTTTTTGGTTAAAATTAATTGTTCCCTTTTTTCCTTCTTTTTCATACTTTCACCTTCTTTTTACTACTCCACCTTATATAGCCGATTAGACCCACTAATCAATAGCCTTTTTGCCATATATTTTGTAATTTCGCCTCACTTTATGAAACCTGCTCTGCCTTTCCTCATCAATTCAACCTGTTTCTGACACACAAGCTTATTATTATATAGATGTAATCCATTGTTGCTCAATAAAACAGTTTCGTACATACCACCCTTTAACGTAGTCTGGCTGAGCCAGCCCCATGTAACTGTGCAAATCACGCCACGCACGGAGGGTCTGGGGACATGGCCATACCAAATTTGTTCAAAAGGAATTATGTGGAGTGGTCTTAAGTACGTACATATATATGTATTAAACTGGCAAGTATTCAGTATACATGCAATTGCAATCTTACATACATATATACATAAAAAAATATGTATGTATGTACCTATATACATGCATACATAATATTATTGTATTTTAATATACATATTCATATATAATATAATAATATTCATATACTTATTAAAATAAAATATTTAGCTCTGTGTTCCTCTGTTTTTGATATAAGTGAGGAACAAAAGTTTATAAGCAATTCTGATTTGAACACATGTTTTACTTGTCCTACAACTGGAGAATTCTACTTAAATGGTGCCAAATTTTTGAACAATAATACAGTTACTGTAATGCCTCATCAAATTAATGTACATACTTGGATAAGTAATTTAAATATACGATTGGACAGTTTTAATTCTATTGAATGCAGAGGAGCAAACACTGAATACGTTCTAAACTTATTTATAAGATGTAAGAGAAATTTTTCACTAATTCACAGGGTATATTAATTACTAATTATAATTTATGTGACCGTGCACAGAAAAAGCAGGCAAAACACGGGCCCCATATATATATATAAATTTTCTTTTACGTGTTTGTCATGTTTGTCGGCATCCAAATATTGAACTGTCCATGTTTTACAGCTGTAGCATCAGCTGATGCTGATGTACGCGACCTAACCATTTCTATACAAGGGCTTCCTTATTACATATTAAAGAATAAATAAAATGATCTTTTACCAACGTTTACGCATGCTGTGTTTGTGCCCGATTTTCCTGTGCACAGTCACATTGGCAATTTTCTCGTTCTAACAGCAAATAGTGTTAATTAATACTTCACCCGACGTTTTGACTTCTTGTTGAAGTCCTCTATAGGGGTCAACTGAGGTCTAACTCTCCAATGTGATATACTTTTTCTTATTAGATGAATTCAATCTCTTTCATAGGCTTTTTAAACAATACAGAATTAAAAATATTTGGTCGCCACAGGGAATCTAACCCAGGACCGCTTGCTTAATAACCAAGTGCTCTGTCACTGGACAACCTGTTAGCAAACAAACACTCCAATTCTGTATTTTAAGGAGTACTGCTATGCTACAGTCTCACTCTCAGCAGACTAATGAAAATTATCCGTTTTCAACATTTTTTTTTATTCGTTGAATTTTTTTTACTCCACTACTTTATCACTTCTTAATTTCTTTCTCAGCCTTCTCTTTCTCATTAGATGTATTCTCTCCCTTTCATGGGCTTTTTTAAATGATACTGAATTAAAAAAATATTTGGTCCCCACCTGGAATCAACCCAGGATCACTGGTGTCGACCAAATATATTTTTTTAATTCTGTATTATTTAACATAGCCTGTGAAAGGGAGAGAATATTTCTAATAAACACGATGTAAAGGTCGGGTTAAAATTTTAATTAACAGCTGAGAATGGCTGAATTATCACTAATTACAACAATATTTTCACTTTCTTTCTTTATACTAGTCAGTATTGTACAGCTCATATCCAACTTTGAGAAAAAAATTGACAGTTAATAATATTGTTATGTTGAATATATACATTTTTTATATAATACTAGTGATGTACTTGAGCAAAAATGGCTGCCAGCCTAAAACTACACTAATGTTAAACAATTGATTTTAACTTTTAACACTTAAACTACTAAACTACTGTACGGTAAAGGGGTTTTGATGCCATTGTAACCACTCCCCACAACTGTTAGAATTTGAAGAGAAAAAAAAAGCAACAAAAAGCAAGTCACGTTATTCAAACGTTTTCTTTGTAATATTCATTAGCTAAGTAACATTACTTTCACACTTAAGTGTACATACCAACACCAGACTTACCAAGGGTGGCTAGTCTAGTGGACAATGAATTTTTGAGTAAATACTTTTGCTTAAGGTTTATAATGGTGACAAATAGCATATTAATTTACCACGGCTGCTAACTTGAATACAAATGGAAATCCCGTACGTTTTCGAGTTATAACTGTACCCACAAAAGAATTCAAAGTGGTAAAAACAATTCAATTTCTAGAATTCTGCGGGTAATGATTGATAATGAGGTTTCTGTTTAGTAAAGTTTGTGATGGGTCGAACACCCAGCTAACACCAAAATATTGAAAGGTTGAATTACCATAATACATAATATGCATGACCAAAAAATATATATACAGAAACAAACATCCCAGTTTTCATTTGAATTACTCCTGTAAGTGTCTCCCTGGCCTATGACCGATAACTTTGTTCCATTAAATTTTCCAAGAAAAAAATTAAGTGTATTATAAAAGTCTTCATTTAGCTACTTAGCTCTTCCTCAACTTTTACCTTTATTAAATTGTGCTTATACAATAAGTACATATTATATTATGGTCACTCACAAAATTGTGCCACTACCTTAACTTCTTAATTCTACTATAGTATAATATGTATTGTATAATTACTGTTGTAACTACACTACTAGATAGATGCTCCGTATATATTCCATTAAATGAATCAAGTAGTGGAAGTGTATTATTTATCAACATTAATGAAAGAGATACTTGCTTTGATTGTATTACACAAGGAGATTTTTACTTGAATGGCGTTCTTTTTTCAACCATTATTAGTAATTGGATAACCGTGGAATCTCGGACAGTAATTTTGCGCAACTGGAGAGATAGATTCTTAAATGTAGTATTGGACAGCAATAATAATGTTGTAGAATGTCGATCAAGAACTAGAATTTCATATTCAACAAATGTATACATTATAAGTAAGTACTAATTAATTTGATTGGGTTTTAATTGACCATAAACATTATTATAGACTAAAAAATTTAATGCCAATAAGTAGGGTGCAGTTCGAGAGTTTTTGAAACTTTTTGTGTCACTGAAACATTCTTGTTTTTGAAATTATTATTTTATATTCATTGGAAATGATGTAATATGTGCTTGCCATGAATTGATCAGTGTGAAAACATAACATACCTGAAAATAACACTATGGAAATTATCTAGCATGTAATATATATATATTATATAATATTATATAATATGTATGTATATATTTATTCATGTGTTTATTCTTCAAATGCAAGTGTTATTTAATTGTTTTATGATGTATTCAGATTATCATTCATGTTCCCAGCTAGTGATTCTACAATCAACTGACTTTTCACAAAATAATAATCAAAGCACTGTTATTAATATATCCCAAATAGCTACATGCTTCAGATGTTTGTTCAAAGGAAACTTTTACTTGAATGATATTCCATTTGTCAATAACGTCACAATAACCATAGAACCCAATAGAATGGTGGTGCACAGCTGGAAAAATACTAGCCTTAAGATTGGCTCCCTCAATATTGTGTCCTGCAGATCACAAAATGGATCATCTGTGCATGAATATGTTTTCAGTTCAAGTAAGTAAACATAATTATTTTAATATATGCTACATATTATATTATTACCAATTGAGTTATTAATATGAATGGTGATAATAAATTGCTATTATGTTTAAATAAAATTAAATAATTGTTGCTTATTATCTGCGGGGATCAGCATTAAGTAAATATTTGATTATATTAGCGCAGAATCAAATACTGAACTACCACATACAAACTAATGATATAGCTATCACAGAAATTGATTATCAGGTTTCCACCACATTTCTACAGAAATTTCTATACTTTTACTGGTATCAATGTGTACAGTTTATAGATTTTCTTTGTTCTTTTATAATATGCTTTGCAGTTTAATTATTATAAAATTGTATGATTCACATGTATTACTATTCATCTAAGCACCTGCCCATTTGGTAATTACAAGGGGTTCTGCAATCATACACAATAGGATAACAATATTAGAAGGATCTGATCTATTATTACAATGTACAAACATTAATGAATTGTCTATGTACACTGGAAGACCAACTTGGATTAGTACGATTGGTGAAGACACAACATTTGCAAGGCTCAACCTTAGAGGGGTTCCTAAAGCTTTGGCAGGCACCTACAAATGCAAAGTTCCACATGTATCAACAATACCCATTAGAAGTGTTACATTAGCAGTAGATTGTAAGTATAAAGTTGAAATACACAACTGTGTTAAAAAATAATTAAAACCGCTCTACATAGTGCCAGCGTAGCACCATCATTGAATAAGAAATTCCTTGTAAAAATTACGATTGTTTCTCATTTTTTTATTTCAGTATTACAATATATTTATACATGTTCCTCCAAAATTATCATGCAGTGGTCCAGATAATCAAATAATTGATGTCAAGACAATGTTGTATTTTAGCTGTTCATATTCTGGTTCTCCTGTTCCCCATGTAATTTGGACACTAAACAATTCAATAGTAAATACAATAAATCCAAACATTACGCTTACATCTTATAATGAAAATTCAAATAAAACTAGTATTCTTTATTGGGTTTATGTAACTCCTGATGCTAGAGGAACCTACATCTTCACAGCATCAAACATATATGAAACTGTTCAATCTACTTTTACAATTTTAATTGCCAGTAAGTATAGTTATGAATTGTACATTGCTACATTGTCAGTTAATATGTATATCATAACATTAGCCAAATATCAGTGGCTACAAAAAATCATGTTTTAGTGACAAAGAATACATTTTCAAGTAAATTGGATGGCACGTGTACTGAAAAAATTGATGAGTTTGAAAAAAAAAAGTCAAAACAATAATATGTAATTGAAGAGAGCCATAACACCTCAAAAATAATTTACCAATATATTAGGCACATTTAACGAGCTCATATGCTCCATTGATGTCTAAACCACTAATCATAACTAACTTAATATAGCTAATATCTGCATGACTGGATAAATTACAACTGGATACATTCCAGCAATGTACAATTGTAGTGATGTTAATGATAAGCTAAATAATTACTTATGCATTTTTCAAGTTAATTAATCATCGCATAATATTTACTTGCTCTTCCAGCTTCTCCAGAGCCTCCAACATTGGCCATTTCCCAAGTATTTCAAACTAGCCTCCAGCTCACTGTGAAGCCTGGATATGATGGGTTGTCTTCCATAATTGGTTACAATTTATCTTATCAAATAGTGGATACATTGGATCAAACTACTCTAGAGTACCAAAATGTCTCCAAAATAACTTTAATTTCATTACGTCCACAAACACATTACATGATCAATGTTTCCGCAAGAAACCGTTTGGGTCGAAGTAGTCCTGCTACAGTAATTGTAATGACTAATACTGATTCTAAAGCTATTGGTAGAATTATGCATCAGATTTGCTTATTTATATACAATTGTCTAATATATAATATATATTATTATTAATTATAATTAAGATCATAATCACATCATTGAGACAATTTTTTAGAACTGGTAAAAAATTTCGCTCCATGCTAATCAATGTAAAGTTTAAGGGTAGTCAGCTAACATATGGTTCAAGTAATTTCTTTGTCATAACACTAGTGCAATATTCTCTTGATTAGTCATTTGTATGAAGTCTGTTAGATAGCTACATTACAGTCCTTCAGCACACAAAAAGAAGTTCATTTTATTCTGCAAGTCTATCTGACAATATAAGCTCAAAGATTACTTTAATGATTCTTGCCTTGTATCTCTTAATCATGGATGTTTAATTCATTTAAGGGTTCAAATGATAATAATTAAGTAATAAGGTGTTAAGGAGCTATAATCTGCTCTATGCCATTGGTCTCTTCTATATAATTAGTAGCTATTGAGTAAAAAAGCAACTGCTTTGTATTAAAATCCTAAGTAATTATCTTCCTAGTGTTACCCTCAAACGCCAATGCAGCATAGAATAGTTGATTGTGTTCACTTTAACTGTATACAGGTGTGATGGAAGTTGTTCCAAAGTGAATGGAATGGCACCATTGTACTACACAACAATTTACTCTCATGAAAACCACTAATATATTTACAAAATACACAACTTAATATTGGTTGAATAAAGTCATGGTAAAGTTAAGATTTCAAAGTGTCACTTAATTAGTTCTATCAAATTTTGTTTCATTTCTTCCTATAAATTACTCAGCAAAGTCTGTCAGTTCAGTGTTGTCTGCTTTGTCTATGAATATGTATTAAAATGGTATCACTAAAGTGCTCTACTTTTATCAGGACCATCTCTTTTTCCAAGAATCCAAAGAGAACTAATTATACATTATGACAGAATACCATAAAAAATGTAGTTAGTACTAATATCGTGACAGCAGTTTGTTAGGACATAGAATTGAAGTCATGAATCAATTAATATTATGAAAATCATATATTGAGCATGCTGATGCATTAATCTGAGTAAGCTTGTTTCCCGCGTCGCCGCGGGCGCTCCCCCCCCCCCCCCCTCCCCCCCCCCATCACTTTCATCACCCGTACAAGAATAGATGGAAGTTTTCTTTGAGAGAGGACACCTTACTACAGTGCTTAGATTAAAGAAAATATTAGTGGAGAATATTGTTCTAGTACATCTAGGTTAAAATGGGGTGCAAATCAAAGAAGTGGCTTCAGAACTATCACCTAAACTGGTATCATAGCAGGTTCCATGTTCAGCTGAGTCACTAAAGAGTGCTTCATGCAGCTTTACTTATTGTAGAATACCTTTATCACACTTATTGTCATTTTCAATGGACAATCTTGCTTTTTCTGGAAACAAGATATTTTCAGAAGCCTCTATTGTAGGCTCAACCCATCAATAGGAACTGGGTTCCTATTATACAGGTGCAGGCCGGTACTTAGGAACGGTGCACCAGCTTTCTTTGGTCAGGGCTTCATGTAATCTAATCTCAGGTACTGAATGACTCAGAGATCTAGTCTCGAGTGGCCGACCACTTTCACTTTTATTATCCGCTCGCGCTGGCAAGGGAAAGAGGGTCTGGTAGAAGCTAGTACATCTTTTCGTGCTAATGGAATGCAATTATAACATAAATGGGCGTTGCGGTCGTCAAAATATCACACTCGCACATGGAAAAAAATCCGTTGCTTGTGCTATTAATATCGAATCGCACGCCTGCCGGTGGTATTACTCTTACTAAAGTGCATTACGTTACACTTTATAAAGAATAGATGTAGCTAACGTAGCAAGCTTTACTGATGCCGATATGAGAGCGAAATTTTGTATCAAGGAGCTGAATGTTTATTAGGTCACTTGAACTCAGACTAGGCCAGAAAAACAGCAAATAAAACAAGCTCAGGTTCAGCACGATTGAACAGATGACTAAAATTCCAGAAGTTATATGTGGGGTGTGGCTAAAATATTTACTTCCGGTCACTCTAAAGGGGGGTTCGACCGAACCTCTCGAACCCCCCCTGGCTACGGGTATGGAAAGGGTGGCGTTACCTTCAGGGGTTCTCGTTCATGTTCTTTGGTATCACGTTAGACTTGCTTACTTTCCACTCAGCCTTACCTTCTTCCCTGTGTGTGCCGGAGGTTTGCAGTCGCGTGCGTGGCTGGCCCTTACCCATTGCCGGTCACGCCTCCGATGAGGCCTGTTGGGATTACCAGACGAGCCTGCGGCGCAGGCTCGGCCGTGTGTGGCTCGCATCTTGCAGAGCTGACACACCCCCCAACTTACGCGACGCTACAAACCGGGTCACGGTGACCCGCCCCCAGTAGGACGGGACAACCGGAGGTTAATTATGACTCCACCCTTTACCAATCACATAAATTTGGGTAGTGGTGGGTGGGAATTGCTAAGCCACAAGACTCCGCTGTGGCCTTCCCGGACGACCGTCCGCCCTTTTCATTCCTCTTCTCTTCCATAGTATGCCACTTTCTTTTTTAATTTGTTATTTCTGTCTAATGCACACTGCACGAGGCGTCTCTCACGCGTCTGCGCCCCGGGTGGGCCTCCACCCTCCCAGGCATACTGCGCCCCTTTACCCGCCGGTAACCTCGGTACGTTACACTAGACCTGTCGTTACCTTCGGGGGTTCTCGTTCATGTTCTTTGGTATCACGTTAGACTTGCTTACTTACCACTCAGCCTTACCTTCTTCCCTGTGTGTGCCGGAGGTTTGCAGTCGCGTGCGTGGCTGGCCCTTACCCATTGCCGGTCACGCCTCCGATGAGGCCTGTTGGGATTACCAGACGAGCCTGCGGCGCAGGCTCGGCCGTGTGTGGCTCGCATCTTGCAGAGCTGACACACCCCCCACAAACCGCCCCCACAGCCGCCCCCCGGAGAGCCCCGACTGCTCCGACCGCACACACCCACACCCTAACGAGCAGCCCCTTAGCACCCCTTAATGCATACCGAAATATAATAACACACCCATGCATAAACACAGCAATATGACCACACGTATGCACGCACAACAACGGCACATGACATAATGACCCTGGGCTACTTGAGTCCCACAGTACTGGCAGCTTGCGTCAGCTTGACCGAAGCTTCAGCCTGTTCACTCCCAGCTCGTCGGATGTAGCCCTTGTACTCCCTGCTCTTCCATCGGCCGAGAGCCTTCACTTCTTCCCCAGACGCTCCACCAGCTGCTGCTGCGGTGGCGGCCCCGATCCGGAAACTATGTCCAGAAATGCCAGTACTGGCCAGGCCCTTTCTTTCCAGTGCCCCTTTAACTTCTAGCACGAACTTCTTTCGGGTGAGACCCACCTTGTCACCGTCCATAAAGAAAGGACCCGGACCCTCTTTCCTGATGACCATGAACTCCAGCATGGCCTTCACTGGACAAATGGCTCCTCCCGAACTCTTGAGCCACACGAACTCGCCCACTCTCAGTCGGTCGGTCTTCGACTCTTTTATCTTTACCCTGATCACAGTCTCGTCGACCCCGTTGCACAATTCAACGTCCTTCCAAGTGAGATGAGCCTTCTCGTCGAACGCTCCCTGGTCTGGGGCTAGAGCCTCCCCAGCCCTGAGGCATCCGAAAAAACAAAGGCAAGCAGCTGCCCACAGCATGGGCCCCTTCTCTGTCTTGCCTTCCCACGACTCTCGCATCGCGATCATGTGACACCACCTCACCGGGTGCCTTTCCAATTTCCCAGGACCGTGGACCACTTCCCAACGTTCCATACCCCGTCTGATCTGGGCCAACCTAGCCATCCTTTTCCATTCGGGAGGCTCCAGGCCAGCCTTCACGTGGGCCTGTCTCAGACCGGCCAGGTGATACTTGACCGTGACAGCTTTGCAGCCCCCACACGCCAAGGTCACCACATACCCAGTGGCCTTCTCCTCGGTCACCGGCAAGGGGTCCACACTCAGACCATCGCACCATGCCGAGTATTTGAGCCACACAGAGTCGTAACGCTTGCGCGTTGACTCCGCTAGGCCTTGATTGAACAGAAGCGACGCAGCTTCCCCCACTCCCGCTCTGTCCAAGAGCGATCCTCCGTCGTGAGCAGACCCACCAGCTCCTCCGGGACCCGCTCCGTCTCTTCCTCTGCACCCTGCATAAGAGAACGGGCAACATCCAATTTGTCCCGGGACAAGGCGTCAGCAATAGTATTGTCCACCCCCCTTATATGGTCTGCCACGACGGTCATTGGCACTGTAGCTTCCACGAAGGCAAGGCACCTCATCAGATGCATGGCTGCCTTTTCCTTGCAAGAACCAGACTTGATCGTTAGCACCACGGCCATGTTGTCGCATCTGACTCGGACTACCTTGCCCCGCCAGTGCTCCTTCCATAAAAGCGCTGCCACCACGATAGGCAGCAGCTCCTTGGGCATAATGCTCCAATCTGCAGCGCCCTTGGCTTCCTTCCAGGACAGCTGAAACCATTTCTTCTGCCAAGAAGCGCCACACCCCCACCGGCCCGATGCGTCAGATACCATCGTAGCTTGTGGCTCCCCAGCCACCTCCAGGGACGTCATGAAGGCGGTTCCGTTCCACTGTAAACCGAACTGCCACCACCACTCTAGATCTGCCCTGGCTTCTGCGTTCAGTCTCACTCTGCGATTGTCCCTCTTGACCGAAGTCAACAAGTCCAGCAACCGACGCTTGAACGCCCTCCCAGGCCTCACAGCCTTGCATGCGTGGTTCAAAGACCCCACGATGGACTCCAAATCTCTGCGCCTGCAGCTCTTCATACCTCTCCATCGTTCCAGGGTACCCATTAACTCGTTTACCTTGGCTTGTGGCAGTCTGACTTCCATGTTCACTGTATCGATCTCGATACCCAAGAACGTCAGTACCTCACTCGGGCCTTCCTCTTTGGCCTCATCCAACGGCATGCCCAACTCCGAGCATGTCGCCTTGAGGGCCCCCATGGCCCTCGCACAGTCATCAGTGTCCTTACTCCCCACCGTAACGAAGTCGTCGATATAGTGACGAATCCACCACCCACCTTCTCTCGACGCCACCCATTCTATGGCATCCCCTAATGCGGTGAACAGAAGCGGGGCCGACCTCAACCCAAATGGCAGGGTACCGTCCACATAGGTCTCCCCGTTCCATTCCATACCCAGTAGCCACCTGTCCTTAGGATGAACCGGGACATTCCTATAGGCCGCCTTCACATCAGCTTTGGCGATCATCGTCCCCTTACCCAGTTCCAGTACCCTAGTTACCACCTCATCCACCGAGGTATAAGCCACACTAGCCAGTTCCTTGGCTATGCCATCATTAACGCTGGCCCCTTCCGGAGCCGACAAGTTAACAATGAGTCTCCACCTCCCAGGTTTACCTTTCTTAGGGATCACCCCGAATGGGGACACTTGAATCCCATCCACCTGAGAGGTCTCGTTGATCTTCCATACTCTTCTCTCTGCCACCTCCTTCTCGAGGTAGTCCCCAATGATTTTCCTGTGTTGGGTGGCCTCATACATTGTGCCACCCCTCCGCACCAAACCCGTTTTCCTTTGATCACAGCCCAAACGAAATCCCTCTCTGATCCCACGAACCAGGAATTCCACCCACACTTTATCCGGGTGCTCACTCAGTTCCTCCTTCCATTTCTTCCACTTCAGAGGCGTGACCACTTCCTCCGCACCGGACAGTACCCTGCTGTCGGGGCCCTCGGAGACCCTTTCCAGCTCCAACAGCTGGCCTGTGAAACGGTACCCTGCAAGAACAACCAACACCGGATAGTTCTTACCCATCGTACCGAATCACCCTTCCTCCGACCAAATTAATCAGCTAGATCCCTGCCCTCCCATGTGCCCGACTAACTCCCTATGTGCGTGAATACAACCTAATTGCCCCGATTCTAGCTACCCCGTCCTAGCTACGCAAACTCAGCTAGCCCTATCCGCCCAACCCTCTACCTACTCCCGATCCTACCCTTTACCCTCCCACTAGACTATCCTATCCCCCCTGCCCCTATCACTACTTTGAACGCGTTTGATATGACAATTTGTGATTCAGAAATAACAACCATGACATACAGCCGAATGAAAGCTAGGGTGACTACAGAACATAATGACCTGCGTGTGACTGCCCCTACTCAGGCTCTATCAAGCAGTTTTCTTGCAGTCTCCATCGCTGCACCTGTTTAGGGGGTGATCACCCCCGCATGCGGAACACACGTGCGTGAACTTGCACGTCTGACCGTATCCACACTGGCCTTTGTTAAACTTGAAGCAGACCCCACTGCGTCTCGGACCTCCGACTCTTCTAGGCCCCACGTTGCCACCGGTCCCGGGCCCATGCCCGCCGGCACTAGACTTGCCTTCGCCCTTACTCTGAGGCGCACTACACATGAGGTCCACCACCAGGTGGACCTTCTCTTCGTCCCACCGGACATCTTCTCTCCCGGCTGCCTCCTGACGGAACCTCCGGTCGTACTTGACGACCTGTGCCCAAGGATGACGTCTTGCCAGCTTGAACACGATCTCCCTGTATGCCGTCAGAGGCAGCCACATTTCCGGCTTGTGAGATGCCCAAGCCACTTGGAACAAAGAGAAGCAGGTGCTCCATTTACTTAGGTCCGGCACCTCCTTCCACTCCCTCCTTTTCCTGGGACCACCGTCCCCGGTTTCCCTCGGGCTTTCTTTCCAGTCCCCCTCCAGAGGACCCTCCTCGAGCACCGGGAACCAGGCGAAGTCCACAAAGTCTCCATCTTGGATCGCATCCACCAATTTCCTGGGCAACGGTTGCAGGTTCCTTATCAAGTGCACCGACTTTTGCACACTCCTGCCCGAACCGGCCCCCGATCCGCTTTCACTCATGCTGCTCAGCAGCTTGTCTAACAGAGGTCCCGGAGTTGCCTCCATCTCCCCAGACAGCGACACCGCCCCCGCTTCCATAGCTTTCTTGGCCAACGCGGCCCTCTCACCTGCAGACATGGTCGACAGACATGATCCCTACATGCCTCCCCCCATCTCTTTGTGTCTCACACATACCTTGCTCACCGCTAACAGTATCCCATACCACGGTGGACCACCCATTGCCACCCCCGATACTGTTTTCACTTTGAGCTCCCCCTTTCCACCAGGAAAGGCCTATACCACTCATACTCGGCACGTGCTTCTACCTGGCAGCACGACCACCACCGTGTCACTTACACAGCCCTTCACTTTGGTCACCCCCTTTCCACCAAGAAAGGCCTATACCACTCATGCCCGACATGTGTCTCTACGCGGTGGGCCACCCACCACCACGACTCGTGCACAGCCCTTCTCATGAGTCTCCAGGTGTACCCTGGCCCCGCCACTCAGTGGCCCCCCATTGCTAATGCTCCCCTTTTTCCGAGGCACCCGAGTGCCCAGCGCGCCTCAGGCACGACCTGGTCCACAACTCGTCCAGTGTCCCCTCTACCATTGAGCAAGCACCAAGTGACCCCGCATTGCAACTGCTCCCACTTTTACCGAGACACCCGAGTGCACAGTGCGCCTCAGGCACGACCTGTTCCACAGCTCGTCCAGTGTCCCCCATACCACTGAGCAAAGCACCACCATGGTCACATGCCACCCTACACCGACGACACCCGCCCGTTCTGCATGACTCCGCATGCCCCTTCTCCTCCTGTCCCCGAGTGCCGCCGACCTCTAAGACTAGCTACCCCCTAACTACTCCTAAAGCACCCATTGGTTAGCGTGACTCCACACGCCCCTCCCTTCCTCCGGTATTTTCCTGGGTGCCATCGGCTAAGTACCCCATAGCCCAGACTACCCCAACCACACCTGACCGACCTGCATGACTCCTCATGCTCGCATGACTCTACATGCCCATCCTTCGGTCCTCCCCACGTGCCATTGGCCCTTAACTAGCTACCCACCTAACCTTATTCACTCTCAGAGTGCCCATCCTGGGAGACCGCCTTCTCTCCCCCATTGCACTTTGCCTGCATTTGTACTATACCAAACACTCGCCCTCTGGATCCTCCACAAAGCCACTGATCTCGGGAGTCACGCACCTATGGTGCGGAAGTGAGCAACAGGGACGTTTGTCTTGGCCACTCCAGCCTACCCAACCCGCTACGTCCCTGACTACTAACTATCTCGCTCCCTACAGCCACTCCCTCACATGTTACCACAAGACATACCGTCCGCTGTGGATCCATGTTTCCTGGCCACCGACGGCTGCTCAGCAGCTCCGTCAGACTTCTCCCATTTCAGCAGAGCCGACTCAATTCTCTCCAAACGCGCTGAAAAAGCTTTCCATCCCCCCGATGAAGGGCCGTCGCCCCCGAACTCTTCGGAACTCCGAACCTCGGACTCGGACCTCTCAGTCCTGTCCTCCATCCTTCTCTTTGCTGGTCCGCCAGCAATTGCTAAGCCACAAGACTCCGCTGTGGCCTTCCCGGACGACCGTCCGCCCTTTTCATTCCTCTTCTCTTCCATAGTATGCCACTTTCTTTTTTAATTTGTTATTTCTGTCTAATGCACACTGCACGAGGCGTCTCTCACGCGTCTGCGCCCCGGGTGGGCCTCCACCCTCCCAGGCATACTGCGCCCCTTTACCCGCCGGTAACCTCGGTACGTTACACTAGACCTGTCGTGACAGCACTGGAATTTCTATTTGTGGTTGAGAAGGGCTATTCCCAGTAATTTGCTAACGGTAATTGACCGCCACAATATATATGCGGCAGAACAAATTTGGTAAGGCCATGTCCTCCCCAGACCCATTCCCGCATAGCTATTTGGTAAAGGGTCTGTCTACGCCAGACTATGTGTAGAAGGTGGGTAGAGCACAACCACGGTTGGACCGTGGCGTACCAAATCGGCGTCGTAGGGGTTATTCATCACTGGCCTAATGTCAAAATTGTTACTACTTCTCGCTATAGAAATTTCGTCCGTCTGTATAATAATAGGTGAGTTGCTGAGCAATGAACCTCAATTGTTGCTAAATACGATGCCATATAAATGAACTCCATTAAAAACATTGCCTTCACTGCGTGTCATTTAATGTTTAGAATTAGAATTATTCTAAGCAATTTAGCCATTACATATAAAATCTGTCCTACATTATATTGTTGCTAAATACGAGGCCATATAAATGAACTCCATTTAAAACATTGCCTTCACTGGGTGTCATTTAATGATTGGTAATGCATAGAATTATTCTAAGCAATTTAGCCATTACATATAAAATCTCTCCTACATTTATAATGTTTCAATAAAGAGCTTTTTTAATGGGAAATTGGTGGCAATTTTTTTTACAGTTTTGAGAACAACACATCACTAAAAAACTAACTTGGCATTATTATATTTAACACAATAATATCAGAGTTGCATAAAACAAGCAAAAATTCATTCTTTCAAGACAACTGAAGGAAAACACTGAAAATCTTGTCACCCAGGAGAGTTTAAGCTGAATATGTATCCAAAATAATGATTAAGTGGCTATCCTACTGATTAATAATTAACATTTTTTCCTTCAAATACTGGGTTTTCAAGCCACAGAAAAAGCAGCGTGAGTGTCTGCTATTGCAATGAAACCCTCCACCAGACATAATTAAAAACAAAAACAAAACTAGGACGTTTCCGTTGTTGATAGGTCAGCCGTTTTTGTTGTCAGCTGGCGGCCGTTTTTTTAGTACCTGAACGCTTTTCAGTGAGAGCCATTCTAATTTAAGTAGATGCTGAATACAGAGGTCAAACTACACAGAAAAATTGAAATAAGTGCATCACTCAGTAGTATTTAAGCTTAAAACTACAAAAAAATGTGACCTATTTTTTGTAGCTAACAGTGCTTGTTGTCAAAACTTGCTGGTGATTCCGTACTGGTCTGCTAATATAAATGGTCCATAGCCTTTGAAGAAGAAAGAAAGTATTGTTTTTGGCTAAATTTGATGATTAACTTCAATTTACTGCACTTAAAAAAGAGCATTTTTTTAAATTTTTGTCATGAATTAAGGAGAGAAGAGTTTATTTAGGTAAGTTTATTACTGTCAGCACTGTTTTTCATACACCAATTCATCTCAACTAGTCAGTAGTCAATAGTAGACTCCTCATTGCTTATAACACAGCACATAAATTGTCGATTCAAAATGTATAGGGAAAATTGCTGTCCTATTGAAATCGCACGGGGAAAGTGAAATCGCACGGGGAAAGTGAAATCGCACAGGGAAAGTGAAATAGCACGTAACTAAGAAAAAAAAAAAAAAAAAAAAAAAAAAAAAAAAAGTAGAGAGAGCATTTCTAAAATTTTGGCTCTGATCTGCTGTTCCAGTTTAAACATGTATTGATTGGTTCCACTTTGTAAACTTGGGAAGTAATCAATACTTTAAAGGATGGACTACCACATTCTAAGTTTTTGGAACAGTTGCTAGTCAGATTTTTTGAGTAAAATAGATTTGCATTTTCTCCATGGCAACAACATTTCAAACCAGTCAACTCCAATGTCCCTTTTGTGAGGCTACCTTTAAAAGATTGGGATGTCATATCTACAAATGCCCAAAAAGAGAAGGTAGGGACTATTATCAATACTTGTCTCAGAAGACATTAAACAAGAAAAAAGGAAAAGCTACAAAGAAGGCATGTCCAAAGTGCAACAAGATGTTTAGCAGACTGGACACTCATCTGAAATCCAATGCATTCTGCAAAACAATTGCCCAACAAGAAGTTAATTTATCTGTTAGAGAGCAGCAGACAGAAAAACAACATCCACCTGATTCTGTCACCACCAGTGACACAAGCATGGATATGAACTATGAGGCCAATATCTTACCACGGTGTGTTTTACCATCCTCTGAAAAAGAGTGGCAAGAAACAGATTTATTCATTAAAACGAATTTATTGCCTAAGATTGTACGAGCTGTGACGGTGGATGACAAGAATTCGGTTTTAGTGCAGGGTCTCTACAGTTATTTTGTGGAGAAGTTTGGGAAATTGCCACCTGAACGTGTCAAAAAAACGAAATACCATGCTACACACCCACCACATGATAGAGCTGTAAAGAAAGTTAAAGCTTTAAAGAATGAGGCAAGAAAAAAATTTAGAGAGGCTAAAAGGAATGGAAAGTTGAAAGAAAACACTACTGCTCTTGCAAAGAACTTTTTCCAATTAGTCAGACAATTGAGTAGCCTCAAGAAACAATCAAATAATTCTCAAATCAACAAATCAACGAGGAGAGTTAGACAGGAGTGTCACAAAGATTTCTGGCGGTTCACCAAGAAACTTTTGGAGAATGATACAATAACGAATGTCAAACCATCGTTTTCTAAGGATGAAGCTGTTGATTATTTCACAACTACTTACCAAGCTGAGGCAAAAAGATACACCAAACCATCATGGATGCCTGATCCACCATCACCCTCAGTGACACTGGACCTAGATGACATTCAAGAATGGGAGATCCAACAAGTCATCAAAAAATCCAAATCCAAATCATCTCCTTCTCCATTTGACAGGGTGTCCTACAAGATATTTAAGCACTGTCCTTCACTAACTAGAGCATTACAGGACCTATTCAAGATGTGTTGGAATACCTCCAAGGTTCCAACAGCATGGAAGTCTGCAGCAGTCAAACTAATTGCTAAGAGTGCAGCAAAGCAGGATCCATCCAAACCATCTAACTTCAGGCCTATTGCTTTAACATCATGCGTGGGGAAAATATTTACATCCATACTTAGGACAAGATGGTTGAATTACATGGTGGAGAATGGGTACCTAGACAGTTGTCTTCAGAAGGGCTTTATGCCAGCTACTCCTGGTTGCATTGAACACCACTGTAAGCTTGCCAGGATTCTGAAAGAAGCTAGGAGCAGACATAGATCCATCGCTGTGGCCTGGTTGGACTTGGCTAATGCATATGGGAGTGTGGATCATTCATTAATACAATTTTCTCTCAGCCACTATCATGCACCTTCCAAATTCAGCTCTATTGTAGACAGTCTCTACTCGGGTTTATCAGCTATGGTATTGACTGATGACTGGTGTACCCCATGTATACCACTGAAGATTGGAGTCTATCAGGGAGATCCACTGTCAGTTGTAATCTTCAACACAGTTATCAACACGTTGGTGATACTGTGAAGAACAAACCTGAACTGGGCTACAAGATCAGCAACACCAGGTATTCTATCAACATCTTACAATATGCAGATGACACTTGCCTAGTGGGTAACTCACCAGCAGCGTGCCAACAACTGTTGAATACAACCGAACAATGGTTGAATTGGTCAGGGATGAAGGCGAAAATTCCTAAGTGCAGTGCTACATCGTTTCAGGGATCAACTGGGCATTCTATCAACCCTCAGTTAACTTTGTCTGGTCAAAATATACCCTTCCTTGGCAACAACACCATCAAATTTCTTGGACTACCAATTCATATTCCGAATACTTCAGTGCAGTCCAAAATACGAATCAAGGAAAAGTTAGTCTCTCTTCTAACCATTGTGGACAAGATAGGAGTTACCAGGAGGCAGAAGTTGATGATATATAAGTTAGGTGTCTGTCCACGTCTCAACTGGCCCCTGACCATCTTTCAGTTTTCAAGTACTTGGATTGAGCGAGAACTGGAAGCTACTGCCACAAGGTTTTTGAAGAAGTGGTCAGGTTTAGCCAAGTCAGCAAACACCAGCATTCTCTATCTCCCCAAAAGAGAAGGAGGTCTCGAATTACCATCACTTTTAACTTTGTACAAAAAGTTACAAGTTTCACGACAGGCTCAATTACTGACTTCATCAGATCCCTGTGTGCGCAGAGTGCCAGAAGATGGTCTAAGGGCAGAAGAGAACTCCAAAAGAGTGAAGTTTCGCCCTGCAGTGATAGTGAGGAATACAATGCAGGAAATGCCATCTTGCACTAGAAAAGGACTGACAAGTGCTGGGAGGAATGCTGTAGTGAAACAAGAAATAACATCGCGCATGTCGACAGTACTTAATTTACCAAGGCAGGGGGGCATGATTAAGTCGAGCAAGGAAGGAGCAGCAGAGATCTGGGCCCAGACACTAAATACAATTCCTGAAAATGAATGGAAATTTGTGTTAAATGCAGCCCATGACACTCATCCACATAATGCGAACCTTCACCTTTGGGGGAAAAAAGAAACCCCTATTTGTCCTCTATGCAAAAAGGAAAAACAAACTTTACTTCACGTACTGAACAACTGTGAAGTGGCTCTCAATTTAAGAAGGTACAATGAAAGACATGACCTTGTCCTTGCAGAGATCAGCAGGACTATCATTCTAAATCTACCAGAAGGATTTGAGACCACCACAGATTTAGGCTCTGAATATAGCTTCCCACAATATCTTGCAGCTACTGATCAAAGACCGGACATGGTATTGTGGAATGACACAACCAAGTCTGTAACACTACTAGAGTTAACAATACCCTTCGATACACTCCTTGAAGAAGCAGCTAAAAGGAAAGAAGTGAAATATCATGAGCTAGTGTCCCGCATCAAAGGGTCTGGATATGCAACTACCTTCTTGACAATTGAGGTAGGATCTCGTGGCTTACCCAACATTAGTGGATTCAGTCAATTACGACAAATAGTTGGTTTGTCCAAGACGGTGACAAAGTCTCTTATGAGAGAGACTACCAGACTGGCCATTATTGGGTCATATAAGATCTGGTGTTCCAGAAATAACATAAATATTAAACTTATTTGCTGTGTGTGGTACTAGTCTATTGTGCACTATTTTTGTAGAATAGTTAGACAAGTTTAAAGCTAGATCATACCACCCCTCATTGATGATTGTAATCACATGTAATATCAATGAAGAGTTTTGTATATGTATATATATGTATATATATGTGTATATATATATATATATATATATAATAGCACGGAAACTAAGTGGAAACTAAGTGGAATATATACCACGCAGCTAATGTGACATAGTACGGGTAAGTGCCAGGCTTGCAACGTTAACTATGGAAACATATACAGTTGGGAGTAGTTTCTAGTTGGAGACAATGCCATTCTGTAACACAGAAGCTCTACCCATATTAGAGGGAATGTGATACAGTGTAGCTACAAGTGCAAATGATTATTTGTTATACAAGTCACATAAAGTTGCTGCGAATGGTTACTAAGGCAACACTTACCAGAATTAAATAAAAAAACACTGGCCGGTTTCTGGAGCTGCTAAATGCTGCTCGTTAGTTGTGAAGAGTCATTAGCAGCCAGAATTGTTTACTACTACTATTCTGGGTAAGTAAGCTGAGGTAAGTACTTATGATAGCTAAAATTACAAAAAAAACTTTGGCCTTCTTTTTTTGTAGCTGAGAGCTTGTTGTGAAGAGGTATCGTGTAATTGAGATAGTCAGAATTACCAAGAAACAAATGTGTGCGAAAGTGTTGTTAGTTACAGCTACTGCTTAGCTAAAGAATAGCATAAAGTAAATGTTTAACTAACAAAAAAATATAATTACCGCTTGTGGGCAGTAAGCATGTTTTAATATAGTGTGTGCATCCATCGAAATACCTGTTGTTTATGTTTTGTTTTTAAGCCAAACTGTAGGGGAGAGTTGTTATTATGGCATTGAAAGCCCTTTACAGTGTATAGGTAATTTAAAACACAATGTTATTTTTGCAGCTAGAGTGTTAGAAATTAATCACAATACTGTAGTTTTATGTAAACTAACTATAAAATGAGGCTCGCTCGCCATTTGTGCTCAAACACACCACTTATTGCTGTGTGTTTTGTAATGTCTTGTGTGTTATTGTAATTACCCGGTGTTGCTATCATTAATTTTTAGTTGTTACCTTTTATTCATCATTTATAAACTGCATTTCATAGATCTAACCCAGTATCATTACATGTAATTGTACACCATGAATTTCATTTCCGGTCAGTTGGATAGTTTAGGTAGCATCAATATGCCCCATTGCAGTTGGTTCTAGCAGCAAATTTGTAGTCTATTTTACGCCCTGGTTGCCACTAAGAAATTTCCCACTGCGACATTTCCCACCTACCATGGACAACAGTCCCAGTTCAGGTGTGCTGCACAGTGGGGATTCAGCAACATCCTGTGGGAATTATAGGAGAAAACCATTCTCTTATTCTAGGCTGTTAATGCTCCAGTTATAGTATAAGTATAATTATTATAGAAATTTATTTTTCCAAATTCAGCAATAGATTTTGACCTTGAGAATGGAACACGTATAAGAGAAGGAGATTCCGTATTACCAGTGTGCATAAGTGGACTCAATGAAATTACTTTCATTTCCTATTTTGACACTCCAGTTACTGCTATACGTGAGTTCAGTTTAAATATCCGTACATAAGGTTAGCATCAGTACCAATATCTAATAATAATGCTATTAAGATTTTACAGATTTGATTGTATATATATTTATATTATATACTAGCAATAGCATGCTGGAGTGTAAACTTTTTGGTAAGCTGCAACATGGTGAAGAATGTCACATTATGAATGGAATATATAATTATAATGCTGCATGATTTTTTTTAACTCTTAGTCGTTTGATTACAATACTTATGATATTCACAGTGTGGATTTAGTCCACTATGAAATATTTCTCAATAATTGGTGTTGCAGTAAAAGGAAAATTGTACAGACAGCCAGAATCAAGGCAACTAGATGATGCTAAAGTGAGATGATTGTGTGGAATCTGTGAATGAAAATGTAAAAGGGAAAATAAGTGAATATTGTATCAGCTAGGTGTAGTCAGTAAACTTTATGTGGTTTAAATTGATTATTATCATGAGAGTCTGTAATGTGAACTGACCATGTTATTAGCTTATAGAGAGTAAGAGACGAAATAATTGGTACTGCATAGAACTCAATACTGTAACCACTGTAATTCAAACACAATGTATTTTCTAATTATTTGATTAGCTTTGGTGATAAAACACTTTGTCACATTAAATTCTTATAAAAAAGTTGTGTTACTAAATTTTGGGACTGTTTTCCTGATAGTCTTGGTGTCAAGACCGTTTCCCCAACTCATATGCTGGCAAAGGGTCCTAAATAGTATGGATTTTGTTCCCTTCTATATGAATCCTGGGGGAACAATACTTTAATGTGTATAGCTTTTGGTGTGGTTGGGCTTATATTTTTTAAACTATTAGGATTCCATTAATTTTTATTTACTTAATGCAGTTTTGGTAACATTAATTTCACAAGAAATTATTGAACACCAGATTCATTACTACACCAAGCTAGTTCTGAGCATTTATTGTCTACTCTACTCTGATTACATCTAGTAAAATATTTTCACAAAGAAAGTAGTTTGAAGGTAACTTAACTATAATCAGTCTTAGACTCACAGCATATTTTTTCAAGTCAACCAACTAACCATTGTTGGAATACAGTAGAAACCACGTCATGGCGCCAATTTAATCACATTCAGAGGGAATGAAACACATACATTGAAAGTTCCAGACCCTTTCCCAGTGTTGCGGTTGGGTGAATATTATCATCAGAGAGATTACATGCCTGCCTGCCTCCTTTCACTCCCCACCTCCCCACATACCCACTTATTCACTCTTACCTACCTCCTCACCTATTACCTATTTGCATACACTCAATGTGTATAAAATAATTTAACAAACTATGTGCATTTGTGTGCAATTTATTTTAGCAAATAAAGACTATAACACATTTCAATATTCCACCGTGTATGACCCTAATTTATTGGACAACTGCCAAATAATTCAAATTAAGTATAATGGTGAAGACAGGGGTAATCCACCAAGATCAGTGATTGTCACAGCACTTATTAATTCTGGCCGTCATATAGGATTAAGTTTTGTCCGCTTCTTTTATATTGTTGATATTGATGGTGGTATGAATAATTGTTCAACAACTAACTCATAGCTATATTTATATTTAAGTTTTTTTAATATTTATAATTAGTTCTTCAAATGTATAATTATACACTATCTTTTGTTGTTGTTGTTTTTGAGATACTAGGGTGAAGATTTGTGAATTGCAATGTGATATATATATATATAATATGAGATTTTTATTGGCTTAACTTTAACTACTTCATAGCCCTCGAGCCTATAGTTATCATGTCTTATATCTGATCTTATAACATTTGCAATAAGACATGTACTTGGAACCTTCAAGATGATATTATGACTGATATTGACACAACTTATAAAAGCAGTGATTTGATTTACATAGTTACAGCACTTTAATTATCACAATTGTGGTAGCACTGGTGGCTAAAGCCAGGGTTCTTGGGTTTGATTCCCCCCTGCGGCAACTAAGATTTTTTCACATTTTTCTTTGCTTTTCTCTAGACCCCTTTAAGTGAGAAAGTTTCAATCTAGTTTTTATGAAGGTTCAGAACTTGATAATTGTGATGATAAAGCCTTTTCAATCAACTAATTATGGCTCCTCTCTGGAGGGGGAGGTGTTCTGGTCAACACCGAAAAGGTGTTCTGACAGCACATAATTGTTGGTCTGTTGAGTACAAGATTGCAGCAAGCGGTACTACTCAACACTATAAAGGAAAAATGTGAAGGGCTTGTAAGTCGTGGGTTGTCGTAGCTCAATGGTTAAAGCACTGGTGGCTAAAGCCAGGGTTCCTGGGTTCGATTCCCTGGCGCCAACTAAGATTTTTTTTCACAGGTTTACTTTGCTTTTCTCTAGACCCTTCCCTATAAGTGAGAAAGTTTTAATCTGGCACTTTAATTATAGTGACAAATTACGAATACATCAAAAGAAATAATAGAGGCCGACTTCCTTTATTTTGTGTATAAGGTAACATTAACTCAGAACTATTAGCACAATAATTGTCCATTAAGGTTTGGTACTTGTGAGTTATTCAACCTTTTCCCTAAATTCATTTTCATATGGGAATACAGATTTATAGTACATGACTCTAGACCATGTTAGGTATCTTCACAATGTTATATTTAGGTAGTGACAATGAAATAACTCACGTGATCATTATAGTCTGGTGGAGCAACCCACGTAGCATGCAGAGCGCGTGGAGGGCCTGTTGACAAAGCCACACCAATTTTTTTTTCTGGAGGAATGTGGAAGTGGTGAGTACCCCACCTCATTTATACCTGAATTTCTACTCATTTATACCTGAATTTCTACCGCAAATTTGCCATGATTGCTGAACCTAGCATAGAAAAGGTGGTGGAAACTTAACATTGATAGAATAATTTTTGTTCATAACTTTCTTTAAGCTTACCAGGTCACAATATTTAGATACAAAATGCTACTCAATTGATTTTATATCACACGAATAATAGCTAGTTCGTTATTACTGTTACAAAATATGATCTGCTGCATATTAATACTACAGGTTTTTGGGCAAGTTTGTAGGGAAAATTTCGTCTTACAAATGGCTACTATTGGCGTTTAGCATCCAGGCAAGAAGGAATAATCTTATTTATTTGGATTTTGTCCTCAAGGAGACATTTGATATATTATTATGGTCTTTAATCACTGAAGCTTGACCATCCATTTTGCTCTTCTTAGATGCTGTACACTGATAAACCCTCAGTTTGCTTGAGCGAGAGGGTTATTATAGTGGTTGTTTTGTCTGCTTGACTGTCTGTCTGTCAGTCATACTCTGATTTTGGAGATTACTCGGTAGGAATAACTTACTCAGAATGAAGATTTAGGACCTTTCATTGTGCTACTATTTTTTTTATTGTTTCAGCACTGCGTAGGTACCAGATTATGTGGTTAATGTCCCCTAGCTTCAGGTGATAGTCACACGAGCAAATAATTTCTTGCAGCCTGCGGTGCAGTTTGCTTTTATGCTCAGGGAAGTTAATGGAGTTGAAAGAATTGAAGTTTCGATTGAAATGCACACCAGTGAGTGTTTCTGGCCTGCTTAGCTTGTTCTCTTATGAAGACAGCATTTCCATGTACCATTTTCTTTGTTCAATTTATGTTAACGCCTGATTGAAATAGCAAATAGACATTGCTTGTTCCTTTAGTCTGACATTATCTTTTATTAGCTTAGTAGCACTGAGGGTTCACAGCTTTGGTTATAATTGTGTTGATGTACACGAGCGAGCTGAATATATTTCAGGGCATGTTGTTTTCAAAGATTTAAGCTGGTCGGGCATGTTAGCAATTATAATCAGAACGCTAGCATTTTGTTGACACGTGTGACAGAGATCTGTTGATGGGACACAAATCCTTCCACATAATATTGTAAAATGTGTGGCGACAGATACAATGTGCTTGCTCTGAAAACACATGCTTTCACATAAACCTGTCAACTGCAGTTATAGTCATGTCAGAAGGAAGTAACATGACTTTGTAGTCCTTGTGAATTTTCCCGAACTATCTCAGCTTTTCTTTCCTTTTTTTCCATCTCTTCTTCTTGAGTCCTGGAGTCCCTTCTCCGCCCTTTGTCTACCTCACGCTTCTGAATCTCCCACCTTTTATCGAGATTATAGACTTAAATTTCACCCTCTTTTTGGTTATAATTAATTGTTCCCTTTTTTCCTTCTATTTCATACTTTCACCTTCTTTTTACTACTCCGCCTTATATAGCCAATTAGACCCACTAATGAATAGCCTTTTACCATCTCTTTTGTACTTTCGCCTCACTTTATTAAACCTGCTCTGCCTTCCCTCATCAATTTAACCTGTTTCTGATACACACGCTTATTATTATATGGATGTAATTCATTGTTGCTCAATAAAACAATTCCGTACATACCACCCCTTTAACGTAGTCTGGCTGAGCCAGCCCCATGTAACTGTGCAAAGCATGCCATGTGCGGAGGGTCTGGGGACATGGCCATACCAAATTTGTTCAAAAGGAATGATGTGGAGTGGTCTTAAGCCTATCTGATAAGACCACTGCATCCTTTTTATGAGACTGAGTTGCATGCTTGAAGCGCATGATTTCATTTGGGAGGAGACAGGTGGAAGATCTTGATGGTCTGCTGATAGAACATCTGATGAAGTGTCATAAATGGAGCTAATGCTCGGAATGATTATGGCATTGAGTATTCTTGGGAATTTGAAGGCAACACATTTTTTTTTCTGGGTTCTTTTAATATTCTTTATCATAACTACTATTATTTATGTCACCATTATTGTTTACTCTTATTCTTTGATGGGCAATTTTGAATGAATCTTTAAACCATAGTAACATAGGCATATGGTGCACCCCATTGTCGGAGAGGTCGGTACAGAATATACATAGCTCGGACGAAACCGTAAGATAATGTAAATCATGCTACCTACCAGTTAGGCTAGGAAACACAAAAAAAATTTTTTTGATTGGACTGTTCAATTATTCATTACTAGGAGGTTGGTATGAAATATTTTCAGCACGAAATGTGCAATCTCATTGGATGGTTTGATGGTACCGTGGTACAAATTATGTTTAACAAGCACCCAATTTTCAATAGTCCACCTTTAAAACTATCATGCTCACTTTGCTCGCTGGCCAACAAATATCCGCTATTTTCTATTGCATTAGCCCAATAATATCGCCGCTCGCTTAGCTCGCTCACCAATTAACGCTCACCTTCACAGTAATTAAGGAAAATGCGACAATTTACAATCCGTACCTTGATGTGGCAGTTTTTACTTCTCCGTTTGATGCAGAAGGAGTTGAAACGTTTTTGTTTGACAACTATTTTGGAGTTTCAGAGGCTGGAAGGGCCAATAAAGATGGCGAGGAGTTCAACTGTAACACGTGTGGGTTTACTAGAGCTGCAATACTGACTTAAGAGATAAATAACTTTATAATAGTCATATTGTGCACAATATGACTATTATAAAGTTATTTATGACTTATGACATTTGAATAAAATGTTTTACGAATTATTATGCTTATGATAACTTAAAAATTTTCCAGTTATAATTTGGTTGTCTAGTGAAGTTTTACAACAATAACTTAATTCTAAATAAAAAATTATGCAAATATAAAAAAGAACACTATTATGTTAATTAAATTCTTGTTGTTTGTTGTATACGCAACACATTTTGTGTTTTTCCACATTTATAACTCATTGGCAACAATAATATATACATTCGTGTACAGTTGTTGGGTAATTTTCACATTGTTTCATTTCAGGGCTGTGTGGGATGGGGGTGGGGGTCATTCTCCACTTGCGCAATTCTCTCGCCTTTGCACCCCATGCATTTCTGAAGTGATATAGATTTTTAAGACCTGATTCATGATTGAGTATTGATTAAATGCAGATTTAGGAAGTCTGCAACTCACACTACTTTGTTGCTGTGAGAAACACAACACAATTAATATTTTTCAAAATTATTTTTGTCTTCATTCAACTATGAAAAAGATTGTGTTCTGTTTTCTCAGAGCAAGAAAGTAGTATGAGTTGTGAACTATCATCGTCATGTATCGTATAGGAAGACTAGATGATCTACAACTATTGGGTCTTAGCCAGTTGTATATGGAGTAATTGCTTTCTTCTTTAATATTAAAGTACTTTAATATTATGGCCAGTATTTGTTTATGAAGTTGGATTTTTGTTGTATAATTCTAGTTGTGCCTGATTCTATCAAAAACTGAAAAAACAGTTATTATGAGTATAATATAAAAATGTTTATCATTATTATTATCATCTCATCATTATTATTATTATTATTATAATCAGCCAAGGATCACTGCCTAAAAAATGTCCATTGACAGCCATAACAAAATCTTAAATTATTGTATAATATGTTCATAACTAGTTTGTTAACCTCTGCAGTATTGTAAATTTCTTGTTAATTCTAATTATCAAGACAGTTTACGGATTTTGTTATGGTCGTCAATGGACTGTTTTCAGCTGTGGATCCCTTTTATACAGATTTGCTTAAACACCGATTTACAAAATAGGAGTGACTTCAGCTTTTGTCCAATGCTTCTGTGGTTGACACTTCTCGTTTGTTTAAAAAGTATAACATTTTAATTACAATGAACATCATCTGCAAACAGTTGAACTATTATGATTGGGCAATTATGTACAGTAAATAAATTGGACCTGCTATATAATACGTGTATATAATAATAATTTCTCGTCAGAAGGCTTTATCACTTTCTAAAGCATTATCGTTATCTAATAGCTATTAAATTATGATAGTAAGTAGCTCATTCATTTCAAATTTACCAAACACAATGAGATAAAGAAATTTTAGGATATGTTTTTACTATTAGGTGCTGTTTTTATTGAAAATATAGTCATTGGTTATTTGGTATTCTCAAAGTAATTATTAAAAACTTACAACATATGCATACTTGCATGCATACATATATATGTATGTGCACACATAAAGAGGGAAGTATTTAGTATACATGTAATTGCAATCTTACATACACATACATATTGTATGTACATAGGTACATACAACAATATGTATGTATGTACCTATATACATGCATACATATCATATTATTGTATTGTAATACATATTCATATATAATATAATAATATTATTCATATACTTATTAAAATAGAATCTTTTGCTCCGTGTTCCTCTGTTTTTAATATAAGTGAGGAACCAAAGTTTATCAACAATTCTGATATGAACACATGTTTTACTTGTCCTACAACTGGAGAATTCTACTTGAATGGTGCCAAATTCTTGAACAATGATACAGTTACTGTAATGCCTCAACAAATTAATGTACATACTTGGATAAGTAATTTAAATATACGATTGGACAGTGTTAATTCTATTGAATGCAGAGGAGCAAACACTGAATACGTTCTAAACTTATTTATAAGATGTAAGAGAAAATTTTCACTAATTCACAGGGTATATTAATTACTAATTATAATATGTGACCATGCACAGAAAAAGCAATCACAACACGGGCCCCATATATATATAATATATTATATAAATTTTCTCTTACGTGTTTGTAGGCATCCAAATATTGAACTGTCCATGTTTTACAGCTGTAGCATCAGCTGATGCTGATGTACGCGACCTAACCATTTCTATCCAAGGGCTTCCTTATTACATATTTAAAAATAAATAAAATGATCTTTTACCAACGTTTACGCATACTGTGTTTGTGCCCGATTTTCCTGTGCATGCAGTCACATTGGCAATTTTCTCGTTCTAACAGCAAATAGTGTTAATTAAAACTTCACCCGACATTTTGACTTCTTGTCGAAGTCATAGGGGTCAACTGAGGTGTAACTCTCCAATGTTATATACTTTTTTTTATTAGATTGAATTCACTCTCTTTCATAGGCTTTTTAAACAATACAGAATAAAAAATATTTGGTCGCCACATGGAATCGAACCCAGGACCGCTTGCTTAATAACCAAGCGCTCTGTCACTGATCTACGGACAACCAGTCAGCAAACAAACACTCCAATTCTGTATTTATACTGTTAAGGAGTACTGCTATGCTACAGTCTCACTCTCAACAGACTAATGAAAATTCTCCGTTTTCAAAGATTTTTTTTTATTTGTTAAATTTTTTTTTACTTCACTACTTTATCACTTCTTAATTCCTTTCTCAGCCTTCTCTTTCTCATTAGATGTATTCTTTCCCTTTCATGGGCTTTTTTAAATGATACTGAATTAAAAAAATATTTGGTCCCCACCTGGAATCAACCCAGGATCACTGGTGTCGACCAAATATTTTTTAAATTCTGTATTATGAAAGGGACAGAATATTGCTATTAAACACAATGCAAAGGTCGGGTTAAAATTTTAATTAACTGCTGAGAATGGCTGAATTATCACTAATTACAACAATATTTTCACTTTCTTTCTTTATACTAGTCAGTATTGTACAGCTAATATCCAACTTTGAGAAAAAAATTGAGAGTTAAACATATTGTTATGTTGAATATATAAGTTTTTGATATATAATAGTGATGTGCTTGAGCAAAAATGGCTGCCAGCTTAAAAATACACTAGTGTTAAACGATTGATTTTAACTTCTAACACTTAAACTATACTAAACCACTGTACGGTGAAGGGGTTTCGATGCCATTGTAACCACTCCCCTCAACTGTTAGAATTTGAAGAAGAAAAAAAAAGCAACTAAAAGCAAGTCACGTTATTCAAACTTTTTCTTTGTAATATTCATTAGTTAAGTAGTAATTATAACACACATTACTTTCACACTTAAGTGTACATACCAACACCAGACTTACCAGGGTGGTTAGTCTAGTGGACAATGAATTTTCAAGTAAATACTGTTGCTTAGGGTTTATAGTGATGACAAATAGCGTATTAATTTACCATGGCTGCTAACTTGAATACAAATGGAAGTCCCGTAAGTTTTTGAGTTTTAACTGTACCCACAAAAGAATTCAAAGTGGTAAACAATTCAATTTCTAGAATTCTGCGGGTAATGATTGATAATGAGGTTTCTGTTTAATAAAGTTTGTGATGGGTCGAACACCCAGCTAACACCAAAATATTAAAAGGTTGAATTACCATAATACATAGTATGCATGACCAAAAATATATATAAAGAAACAAACATCCCAGATTTTCATTTGAGTTACTCCTGTAAGTGTCTCCCTGGCCTATGACCGATATCTTTGTTCCCATTAGATTTTCCAAGAAAAAAATTAAGTGTATTATAAAAGTCTTCATTTAGCTACTTAGCTCTTCCTCAACTTTTACCTTTATTAAATTGTGCTTATACAATAAGTACATATTATATTATGTTCACTCACAAAATTATGCCACTACCTTAACTTCTTAATTCTACTATAGTATAATATGTATTGTATAATTACTGTTGTAACTACACTACTAGATAGATGCTCCGTATATATTCCATTAAATGAATCAAGTAGTGGAAGTGTATTATTTATCAACATTAATGAAAGAGATACTTGCTTTGATTGTATTACACAAGGAGATTTTTACTTGAATGGCGTTCTTTTTTCAACCATTATTAGTAATTTGATAATTGTGGAATCTCGGACAGTAATTTTGCGCAACTGGAGAGATAGATTCTTAAATGTAGTATTGGACAGCAATAATAATGTTGTAGAATGTCGATCAAGAAATAGAAATTCATATTCAACAAATGTATACATTATAAGTAAGTACTAATTAATTTGATTGGGTTTTAATTGACCATAAACATTATTATAGACTTGAAAATTTAATGCCAATACGTAAGGGTGCAGTTCGAGAGTTTTTGAAACTTTTTGTGTCACTGAAACATTCTTGTTTTGAAATTATTATTTTATATTCATTGGAAATGATGTAATATGTGCTTGCCATGAATTGATCAGTGTGAAAACATAACTACTTGAAAATAACACTATGGAAGTTCTCTAGCATGTAATATATATATATATATATATATATATATATATATATATATATATATAATGTATATATTTATTATTCATGTGTTTATTCTTCAAACGCAAGTGTTATTTAATTGTTTTATGATGTATTCAGATTATCATTCATGTTCCCAGCTAGTGATTCTACAATCAACTGAATTTTCACAAAATATTAATCAAAGCACTGCTATTAATATATCCCAAATAGCTACATGCTTCAGATGTTTGTTCAAAGGAAACTTTTACTTGAATGATATTCCATTTGTCAATAACGTCACAATAACCATAGAACCCAATAGAATGGTGGTGCACAGCTGGAAAAGTACTAGCTTTAAGATTGGCTCCCTCAATATTGTGTCCTGCAGATCACAAAATGGATCATCTGTGCATGAATATGTTTTCAGTTCAAGTAAGTAAACGTGATTATTTTAATATAATATGCTACATATTATATTATTACCAATTGAGTTATTAATATGAATGGTGATAATAAATTGCTATTATGTTTAAATAAAATTAAATAATTGTTGCTTATTATCTGCGGGGATCAGCATTATGTAAATATTTGATTATATTAGCGCAGAATCAAATACTGAACTACCACATACAAATTAATGATATAGCTATCACAGAAATTGATTATCAGGTTTCCACCACATTTCTACAGAAATTTCTATACTTTTACTGGTATCAATGTGTACAGTTTATAGATTTTCTTTGTTCTTTTATATGCTTTGCAGTTTAATTATTATAAAATTTTATGATTCACATGTATTACTATTCATCCAAGCACCTGCCCATTTGGTAATTACAAGTGATTCTGCAATAATAGACAATAGGATAACAATATTAGAAGGATCTAGTCTATTTTTACAATGTACAAACATTAATGAATTGTCTATGTACACTGGAAGACCAACTTGGATTAGTACGATTGGTGAAGACACAACATTTGCAAGGCTCAACCTTAGAGGGGTTCCTAAAGCTTTGGCAGGCACCTACAAATGCAAAGTTCCACGTTTATCAACAATACCCATTAGAAGTGTTACATTAACAGTAGATTGTAAGTATAAAGTTGAAATACACAACTGTGTTAAAAAATAATTAAAACCTCTCTACACAATGTCAGCATAGCACCATCATTGAATAATAAATTCCTTGTAAAAATTATGATTGTTTCTCATTATTTTAGTATTACAATATATTTATACAGTTCCTCCAAAATTATCATGCAGTGGTCCACATAATCAAATAATTGATGTCAAGACAATGTTGTATTTTAGCTGTTCATATGCTGGTTCTCCTGTTCCCCATGTAATTTGGACACTAAACAATTCAATAGTGAATACAATAAATCCAAACATTACGGTTACATTTTCTATTGATGAAAATTCAAATAAAACTAGTATTCTTCATTGGGTTTATGTAACTCCTGATGCTAGAGGAACCTACATCTTCACAGCATCAAACATATATGAAACTGTTCGATCTACTTTTACAATTTTAATTGCCAGTAAGTATAGTTATGAATTGTACATTGCTACATTGCCATTTAATTGTATATCATAACATTAGCCAATTATCAGTGGCCACAAAAAATCATGCTTTAGTGACAAAGAATACATTTTCAAGTAAATTGGATGGTATATGTACTGAAAAAAATTGATGAGTTTGAAAAAAAAAGTCAAAATAGTATGTAATTGAAGAGAGCTATTACACCATAAAAATAATTTACCAATAAATTAGGCAAAATTAACGAGCTCATATGCTCCATTGATGTCTAAACCACTAATCATAACTAACTTAATATAGCTAATATCTGTACAACTGGATATATTCCAGCATTGTACAATTGTAGTGATGTTAATAATAAGCTAAATAATTACTTTTGCATTTTTCAAGTTAATTAATCGTCGCATAATATTTACTTGCTCTTCCAGCTTCTCCAGAACCTCCAACATTGGCCATTTCCCAAGTATTTCAAACTAGCCTCCAGCTCACTGTGAAGCCTGGATATGATGGGTTGTCTTCCATAATTAGTTACCATGTATCTTATGAAACTGTGGATACATTGGATCAAACTACTTTAGAGTACCAAAATGTCTCCGAAATAATTTTAATTTCATTACGTCCACAAACATATTATATGATCAATGTTTCCGCAAGAAACCGTTTGGGTCGAAGTAGTCCTGCCACAGTAATTGTACTGACTAATACTGATTCTAAAGCTATTGGTAGAAATATGCATCAGATTTGCTTATTTATTTACACTTTTTTAAATATATATATTAATTATAATTAAGATAATAATCACATCATTGAGACAATTTTTTAGAACTGGTAAAAATTTTTGCTCCATGCTAATCAATGTAAAGTTTAAAGGTAGTCAGCTAACATATGGTTCAAGTAATTTCTTTTTCATAAAACTAGTGCAATATTCTCTTGATTAGTCATTTGTATGAAGTCTGGTTAAATAGCTACATTACAGTGCTTCAGCACACAAAAAGAAGTTCACGTTATTCTGCAAGTCTAAGCTCAAAGGTTACTCTAATGATTCTTGCCTTGTATCTCTTGATCATAAATATTTTATTCATTTAAGGGTTAAATGATAAGGTGTTAAGGAGCTATAATCTACTCTATGCCATTGATCTCTTCTATATAATTAGTAGCTATCTAGTAAAAAAGCAACTGCTTTGTATTAAAATTCTAAGTAATAATCCTCCTAGTGTTACCCTCAAACGCCAATCCAGCATAGAATAGTTGATAGTGTTCACTTCAACTGTATACAGGTGTGATGGAAGTTGTTCCAAAGTGACTGGAATGGCACCATTGTACTACACAACAATTTACTCTCATGAAAACCACTAATATATTTACAAAATACACAACTTAATATTAGTTGAATAAAGTCATGGTAAAGTTAAGATTTCAAAGTGTCACTTGTTCTGTCAAATTTTGTTTCATTTTTTCCTATAAATTACTCAGCAAAGTCTGTCAGTTCAGTGTTGTCTGCTTTGTCTATGAATATGTATTAAAATGGTATCACTAAAGTGCTCTACTTTTATCAGGACCATCTCTTTTTCCAAGAATCCAAAGAGAACTGATTATACATTATGACAGAATACCATAAAAAATGTTGTAGTTAGTACTGCTCACACTGATTGTCATTTTCAATGGACAATCTTGCTTTTTCTGGAATCAAGATATTTTCAGAAGCCTCTATTGTAGGCTCCACCCATCAATAGGAACTGGGTTCCTATTATACAGATGCAGGCTGGTACTTAGGAACGGTGCACCAGCTTTCTTTGGTCAGGGCTTCATGTAATCTAATCTCAGGTACTGAATGACTTAGAGATCTAGTCTCGAGTGGCCGACCACTTTCACTTTTATTATCCGCTAGCGCAGGCGAGGGAAAGAGGGTCTGGTAGAAGCTAGTACATCTTTTCGTGCTAATGGAATACAATTATAACATAAATGGGCGTTGAGGTCGTCAAATATCACACTCACGCGAAAGTGTTACAGGTATACCTATTTTACAAGATGGCTTTCGAGGTACTGCTTTTGCTGTGGAAAATCTGTTACTATGCTCTTATTTTTCACATTCCTCAACTAATCACAATAATATGGGAGGAAGCAGCAGTGAATAGCAGCACGGTGACTTGCCATAGCCAGTAGGTAAAGAAATAAAGACATCTTGATTCTAACCTGTTTGCTACTAAGTATGCATCCATGTTCCAACGCAACAGCACGCACAAAAGCTGTATAGTCCATCGCCACCAAAAAAGAATTCGAAGTGATGAGAACGCAGTTTTTATACGCGTATTTAATTCTACGTCACAGAAAGCCACACCTCTAAATAAGCAATACAAGGAAAGTATGGCTCCCCATGAATCCAGGGGAATGACACGAAACGATGTACAAGCTTCTACCAGACCTCTTTCCTTCCCCCGCTCGAGCGGATAATAAAAGGGAAAGGGTCGGCCACGCAAGACTATTACAGAGATCCTGGTGTAGAATGTGCACGTAGTTAAGATTTCAATTTCAAGGTGCACTTAGTTAAGACTTCAAAGTGTCACTTAATTTTAATTGCCAGTAAGTATAGTTGTGAATTGTACATTGCTACAATGTCATTTAATTGTATATCATAACATTAGCCAAATATCAGTGGCCACAAAAAATCATGTTTTAGTGACAAAGAATACATTTTTAAGTAAATTGGATGTCATGTGTACTGAAAAAATTGATGAGTTTGAAAAAAAAATCTCAAAACAATAATATGTAATTGAAGAGAGCTATTACACCACAAAAATTATTTACCAATAAATTAGGCACAATTAACGAGCTCATATGCTCCATTGATGTTGTCTAAACCTATTTAATTGCTCTTGCAGCTTCTCCAGAGCCTCCAACATTGGCCATTTCCCAAGTATTTCAAACTAGCCTCCAGCTCACTGTGAAACCTGGATATGACGGGTTGGGTTGTCTTCCATAATTGGTTACCATGTATCTTTTCAAACAGTGGATACATTGGATCAAACTACTCTAGAGTACCAAAATGTCTCCGAAATAATTTTAATTTCATTACGTCCACAAACATTATATGATCAATGTTTCCACAAGAAACCGTTTGGGGTCGAAGTAGTCCTGCCACAGTAATTGTAATGACTAATACTGATTCTAAAGCTATTGGTAGAAATATGCATCAGATTTGCTTATTTATTTACACTTTTTTTAAATATATATATTAACTATAATTAAGATAATAATCACATCATTGAGACAATTTTTTAGAACTTGTAAAAAAAATTCACTCCATGCTAATCAATGTAAAGTTTAAAGGTAGTCAGCTAACATATGGTTCAAGTAAATTCTTTGTCATAACACTAGTGCAATATTACAGTGCTTCAGCACACAAAAAAAGTTCACTTTAGTCTGGCCAATGCAGCAAAGAATTGTTGATAGTGTTCACTTTAACTGTGTATACAGGTGTGATGGAAGTTGTTTCAAAGTGACTGGAGCGGCACCATTGTACTACACAACAATTTACTCTCATGAAAACCACTAATATTTACAAAATACTCAACTTACTATTAATTGAATAAAGTCATGGTAAAGTTAAGATTTCAAAGTGTCACTTAATATTAGTTCTATCAAATTTTGTTTCATTTCTTCCTATAAATTACTCAGCAATGTCTGTCAGTTCAGTGTTGTCTGCTTTGACTGTAAATATGTATTAAAATGGTATCACTAAAGTGCACTACTTTTATCAGGACCATCTCTTTTTCCAAGAATCCAAAGAGAACTGATTATACATTATGACAGATAATTGTGGATAAGCACTGACTACTGATCAA
>WLWD01001153.1_pt1 | contig 70281 bp, 53 predicted proteins | sample 6712731 | NCBI WGS metagenome assembly WLWD01 (sample SAMN12718690, study PRJNA576275) | sponge metagenome | isolation source: marine sponge | host: Mycale hentscheli | place: New Zealand: South Island, Marlborough, Capsize Point | collected 2014-11-01 | reverse complement strand
GAGACCTAATTGGAGTGCTGCAAATTCCGACAAACCTACTAACCAGCACGGTAATTGAGGCTGAGTTAAGTGAATAAATAATAGCTCCTCTAAATCCAAACTGGCAGTTTTGAAACACGGAACTCACAATTACGACCTTGTCATCTTTACTGTTCAGTTTGATAATGCCTGAATAAGAAGCAGCTACTCCATTGGCAAATGATGGATTAGAAATGTACAAAGAAGAACCTTGGTGGAGATAAATTATGGATCTGACATTGTTATTTAGGAATTGTGAACATCCTATAAATCCATTGGAGCTTTCAAATAACATTGACCTTATCTACCAGTAATATCAGTAAATTCGCATCTACCAGTAATATCAGTAAATTCGCATCTGGTGACATGGATTCCATTTGCGTGAGAAAAAGATAAAACAGTTGAGGATAACTTTTTGTAGTTGTTGAAATTACACTGGTCTACGCTCACATTGTTGCTATTAGTAAATCTCAATGCTCCAGTGGAGACACGAAGAAACTGGCAGTTTTGAATGTCAGTGTTATTGGTCCCCGTGAAGACCAATCTGCAATTTGAAAAGGTGAGATTTGAGACTTTAACTTGTGAACTCTGTGGGAGGCTAATAGAGCATGAAGATCCTTTAGTGCATGAGATATTGCTCAATCCAATCCCAGCATCCTTTAACTCCCAAGAGGTCTTTCCTTGTAAGGTCAAGTCCGTACTTAACTGGTGATTGCCAGGAGATAGTGTGAGAGTGACACGAGGAGCAATTGGAACTGAGAGATCAGCTAAACAATGTTGACCAGTTGTACAAGAGGAGGAAATATCTATGTCCACAGAGAGTGTGCATTCAGCTTGACTTGCTATTATTAGAGTACATAACACAAGCCTCCTTATTGCCACCATCCCAATTGCAGGCAAGCTGATATTGCGCTGGAACAATTTGAAGAGGCTTCACAGGAGTGACTCATTACTTTGAAAAAACTCAACACTGTACTAACCATTGCTTTTTATAGCCACAGAACCATGGGCCACTTGTCCATTAATATGATTAACAAAACACAAAGTTATTTGTCTAACCATCAACACCTCTAATAAAGCCAGAAACCTGAATTACTATTCTGTCCATGGCCACATATATTAATTTGCCACATAACTGCACTAGTAAGCCAGTGTATAAACCACTGAAAGCCACATGCTTATCATGGCTGAAACCTTTTACCACGATGGTATATCTAAATGAATAAAAGAGATCAAAGCTAGCCCTAAAATCATTGTCTAATCATGTAGTTCCCCCCCCCCCCCCCCTACCCACGGACTACTATAGGAGGCAGGTGTCCAATAGATTCAATAGATTGGTGCTGCCTCAAAAGAACTACCATCTTTAAGGTCCCTAAAACACTAGGCTGTAGCATCAAGAGTGCAGTGAGGGCAGTACACTTACAGCCTGTGGGACCCTAATACTGTAGTTCACAATGGCTGCACAGCGCCTGGTGAGCACATGGCAAGCGACTAGTGCGTGGAAGGTAACGCGGAACAAAATTCTGATGCACATAATTTGAAAGATTTTATATGCACTTGCAGGTTGTAAATATACTTATGAATTGAGATGTACTTCCAAAATTTAAATGTACTTCTGAAATTCAGATATACATCTGAAATTCAAAATGTACTTGTGAAATTTGGATATACTTCTGAGATACAAATTTTTTTGTTACTGATTAATTGGGACCCCATTCCATTTCGGGATAGGTCAAGCACAAAAATAAGGGTGAGAAGAGAGGTTAGGTAGGAGACGGTGTTGTTGTTTGTTTATCAGGAAGATGTGAGCAAAAGCTCATTAAAAACAACCTTTCTTATTGTTTCCAAGTTACCTGAAACTTCTCCCTTTGAAATTAATGATATTCATAGCGTGAAATTATTATATATATATATATTTTTTTTTTTGCTTCTCCAACAGACCAATACTGTATGGCTAACTCGATGCATGGTGGGTTGTAGCTTCATACAAATATTTACAGATGCATTCACTTTGTATGATAATGAAGCTATTTGCCACGTCCCTTTTGTTATTTTTTGCACATAGATCTCTTTTTGCCAATACAACTACATAAGTTGTTAAAATGTCTTGATGACATAAAAGGAACACCACCTATTGGCCATTCAAGTTGCAGGCCCTGAAAAGGCTAACTTTGGGACGACACACCAAACTCCTGAACTTTTGTTTAATTTATAAATCCTTATTGTATGAGGCTAGCTTATATACAAAGTGTAGGTGTCAGTGGTATATTAGAAGTGTGTGAGAAATGAAAATGACAATCACTTGGTAGGTAAAATTTTAAAATTTTGAAGAGCTGGGATTTGTGTTTACATTTTCAAATTTATAAAGTAGTGCATCATTATGGGCTAAAAACGCTCCCACAGGCATTTAGCTCCCAATATATCTTTCCTTGTAAGGTCAAGTTCGTATTTAACTGGTGGTTGCCAGGAGATAGTGTGAGACTGACATGAAGAGCAGTTGGAACTGAGAAATCAGCTGAACAATTTTGACCAGTTGTACAGGAGGAGGGAATATCTATGTCCACAGAGAGTGCATATTTAGCTTGACTTGCTATTATTAGAGTACATAACACAAGCCTCCTTATTGCTACCATCCCAATTTTAAGAGCTACTGTATGGCTATCTCAATGCTTGATGAGCTGTAGATTCATACAAATATTTATAGATGCATTCACTTTGTACGATAATGAAGCTATTTTCCACAGTCCCTTTTGAGTACATGTTCACTTGAAAGATTTGGCTCTTCCTTATTAAAACTTTTACATGGGGCCAATTCAAACTGAATGAAGACTGAGTAGTCTAGCAATTATTCAGACTTGAGGAACTTTGTAAAACATTCATCCATGCTGCAAACTGGAGAAGCGAGCTTATTATTTTATTTATGAATATTCTCTACCAACATGATAAAATTATTGTCTTGTGTTTATTGCAACTCATTAAAGAAAGGTGTGGCTATTAAGTGGGTGTGGTTATGTGGCTATTAAGTGGGTGTGGATATGTATGCATTCTAAATGACCCTACCCCCTTTTGAACATCCTGGCTGCGGGCCTGAAATTAAAGAACATTGACTTCAAGCAAAGTAACTTAATATTAATTTATAAATCCTTATTGTATGAAATAGGAATTTTTTCTCTTTTTAGCGGCCAATATTTTAATTATAACTTAACCCTTAATTAAAATATTGGCTGTAAAAAAGTGAAAAATTTGCTATTATTATAATTATTTCAGCCGATAATGACTGAATGTGTATGAAATATATAGGCTAGCTTATATATAAGGCGTAGGTGTCTGTGATATATTAGAAGTGTGTGAGAAATGAAAATGACAATCACTTGGTAGGTAAAATTGTAAAACTTTGAAGAGCTGGGACTAAAACACTCCCTCAGACATTAAAGGATGACATGGTGCTGAGGATTCATAATAACTCACGAACAAATCCATAATTATGCATCGTTTATTTTAGTTTAGTTACTTCAGTCCACTATTTTCTTACTTTTCCCCCCAGATATTCATGAATACACACACAGCTGTCGTCATCGATACACCGACAGCTACAACTGCTGGTGTTGTTGTGACTGGCGACATTGTACCAACCTGGTTATCCAATGAATTATTCATTAATACACACAATGTCGTTGCCCACTTACTTTTGTTGACCCACCAGTGGCATTATTGACGATGCTTTACCAGCTCATATTGATGACGCTTTATCAATTCATACTGAAGACTCTTTACCAACTCATTATTGATGACTCTTTACAATTATTGGCTCAGCTAATGAATTATTCGTGAATACACACCAACGTTGTTACTGACAGACAAGCATTATATAGATTATTAGTATTACTATTTCTGTTGATTTTTTGTTATGATTATTATTACTGTTGTTATTTTCGTGGCTTGCATGGTGCTCATGAGTGCACTCTGTGTGCACTGATGTAATATTACAATTCTTCCAATTTATTCAGAATTAATGACAGAAATACATTACACACTATAGTGCAACTGTAATACATACAAACAGTTCACTATCTAATACAATTACAGCATCAAGTTCAGAAAGTTCAACTCTATCTTGCATGTGGCACTGGTCCAATAGTAGTCTTCGGCACACACTGAAACTATGTATACGAGAAATAAATGAGATAGCTAAATATTATTTCTATTGCCAAACATAATGTAATCTTCCTCTCATTCTACTTTTTTTAATACAACATTGAAATCGATTACAAGAAGCTCATCTAATAATGTCGTCTATACAATGACACTATTACAAAGGGTCGATAGTAAATGTTGGTTGATAATTGAGGACTTAAATCAATCCAACTAGCACATACCCCACCATGCATGCAGTCATCATTGTTACAGATACAAGTATATTAGTTTTGCATAGCCAGATCCTTTACCTATAGCTACGCTGGGAATCGGTCTGGTGGCATTAGTACATAGTACCAGTTCAAAACCTCCAGATCTCAGAGGTAAGTTGCGGTTTCAGTCGTGGTTGTCAACAATTTTTGGTTACCGTAGCCACTTAATCAGCTCTTTTCTGCGGTCCCAAAACTTGTGTGTACTAGAAGAACAGGGCAGTGGAACTTGCTGCAAATATGCCAAACACTAGAATTCATGAAAGGGCTGCAGGACGAGTAATTTTATTGCTTATAAAATGGTGAATAAGACATAGAAAGCTTTGCTCTTTGATCGGATAAAAAACTGGTGATTTTGTGACAGCAGTAATAGTGTCATTTTGCCAAACTGTGTAAAACTCATAGCTTATTACAGTTGCTTATTGGTACACTATATCCTATGCCTAATTGTGCTAAGTACAACATACTAACTTATTTCTAGCACCTATGCTTATAGTATACCAATAAGTGCCATACAAGTAATATAGTGTTATACGGCAGTTATAGCTCAGCTTATATCCACCTGAGCTCACAGTGCAAGAGATATTTTGTACGAGCATTGTGCGTTGAAAGTTGTTATGTGTGCAGTATTTTTACGTGTACATAAGGTTTTAACCGTGGGTAAAGGACTAATTACATTCCTTTTGAACTGGTACTATGAACTGATGCCACAAGACTCCTTTCCGGTTGTAGTGGTAGGTAGAGGGTCTGGCTAGGCGAGACTATATTATTATATAGATAATTGCTATATACTCACCCTATCATATGTAATGACTTTTATGAAGCTATTGTGTAAAATAGCTGGATATCCAGACAGCACATCCCTTCATACTGGCCAGCTTTGACTTGAATAAGAGCAATATGACGGGATTCCAATCCAGTAAGGTTTCTAAACGACTGAACAATAGCATCTTTTAGGTTCTCAATATTATCGCCCTCAATTGAATAATTCACAATCCTGCGCAACGGCCCACACTCAACGACAGCCAGGCGAAATGAGCCATTCAAATCTGTGAGAAAAGTATTAGAGTAAACAGGATCATTCAGAGGCTATTCTTCAACTCTTCGTCAATGATTACTTGATCAAATCACATTTGTTTTATAATGGATTTGCACTTACTTTCAAATGTAGTTGGTGTAGTGACTGTGACCACTGGAGTTGGTACTATAGCAGTAGCGGCACTCTTCTTGATAGTAACTGTTGCTGTACTTATACCAGAAGCTACATATGGTTTCTGTAGCACAAGTCTCACAGAAAATTGCCTCTCATTTTCTTTTGCAGAATTTTCAAATATCCTAATGAAAGCATACTCCTTTTGAACTCCACACTTTCTCTAAAATCTTATGGATTGGCACAGCAGTACAGCCAAAATGAAGTCTCTATTTTCTAGTCACACAATAAACAATAGGCATTTGGTTTGACATAGAAGCACTAGAAAGATATAGTCAAAACTTGAAACTTTGTGAGTCGTATTTAGTTGCTGTTTATTTATCATGTAGTCACACACAGCTACTGAATTCAGTTCACTCTAATTAATTTTTCTATAAAAATAACACTCCATGTATATTTTTTGTTCATTGTTTTGCTTCTGTTCACACTTACAGTCATAACAATATGTGATTTTCAAAACTCACAAAATCAGTAGTATTTACAAGTATAATTTCTCCCATAAATACAAGAGCTCCTTACCTATTGCAGATCCGTTTTGAACAGAAAAACTTGCTGTGACTGGAAAAAGTGTGTCTCTTGCTACTGCACAAATCTGTAGTGCTCTGTTGGATCTACCAATTCCTTCAGAAACTATATATTCTGACTGTTCAAGAGATACTTCCACTGCTGGCAAATCACAGTCAGTCACTACAGCAATAATCATTTCATATCATAAGTAACTGTATAACTATAATAACTATATTATAACATCAAGGTAGTACTAGATTATTTAACTTACAATTGCAAGAGGAATTGTTGCAGGTAGTAGCAGCACCAACAGTGTGTCGTCCACAAAGTTTCAAGTTGTTGTGCGGTGATAGCCAGTGTAGTGGATAATTGCAATCGACCGTTGCTCCATCAAAGGGTCTTATCACACGACCTCTAGTCTCAGAGAACTGGCAAGCCAGGACTGATATTGATGCTGAAGTTCGTCCATAAATGATAGCTTCATTACCACCATGAGAGCGGCAATTATGAAAAACGGAGCTGACTATCACAACCTGATCACTTACGCTATGTAGATGGACTATAGATGTAGAAGAGCTATTGGCGAATGTACAATTTGTTACGTATATGGAAGAACCATCAAAGAGGTTAATAGCAGCTCCTGAAGTAATGTGAGTTATGGAGGAACATCCTATATATCCAAAGGAGTGTGTTAAGAGGACTGCAGAGGACTGTGAACCAGAATTAACGTTATACAGTTCGCTTCTGGTAAGTTGAAACGAATTAACATAATAAAAGTGTATTATAGTCCTTGAAAACCAATTATATCTGTTGAATTTGCATTGATCAATGCTTACATTGTTGCTGGTCCAGAGATCCAGACCATCTCGGAGAGAAAGAAAATCGGAATTCTGAATGACAATTTCAGTAACACTTAAAAATACCACATTGCAGTACAAAATTGTAAGACCTGACATTTTAGCTCTTGTAGCGTAGGAAAGTTTGATCAATACAGTTGAGTACCTATTCCAACATGTGATGTTACTAACATCAACGCCAGAACCTTTCAATTCCCAGTATATCATATCTTCAAAGAACTTGTTCCTTGTGATTTGGTGGTTACCAGGCATTAATCTGAGAACAACATTACGCGAAGAAGTGGAGAAACTGGCAAATGTGCGACAAGTAGAACCTCTTCCAGAACAGCTGGGATAAATCTTTATCTCCTCAGACAAAGTCAATTTAGTCAGGACAGTTAGAACTCCAAGAATTAGAAGATAAGAGGTAAATCTCATGACGTCCATCATCCTGTTTTAGACAGCAATGGTGCTCAGTCTGAATGCAATGTTCTCAAGCAAGCTCAACTCACTTTTATAGCCACCAATTGTGGTTAGATAGAAGGCTATAAAGTGCTGAATGGGAAAAGGTGGTTATCCACAAGAATTTATGCCTACATTGTATTTATTGCAGTCATAATTAGTATGGCATGTAAATTGCCCATGGTGGGGAAAATCATAGTTCAATTGCACGGGGAAATGAAATAGCAAAGCCTGCCACACACGGAGTCTAAGTGTACCATGTTCTTTCAGCATGAGTAAGCCTCTTCTCTCATATGCAAGCTTAGAAAACTATTTAACTGCTATGTCAGCACCTAAGGCCATCTATGCAGCAGTTATAATGTGAACAGCATTCTTTGCACTTCAAAATTTAAAAAATTCCTAAAACCACCTATTTATTCTGACATTATGCTCGATGTTTTGGCACACCTATAGTGTTTGAAATTATGGCCGGCATAATGGGCACAGGCCTACTCAGCACCTTGAGACTTGAAAGGTGCTTCAAAAGCTTATTACATCAGGAAAAAAAAAAGAAAAAAAAACTAAGCAGCCATTCTTTGTGTATTGTGGTCTGAGTCCTTATTACTACAAAAGCTGCCAGTAGAGAGTGGTCATATGCAATAAAATGCAGGCTGCCTGCGGATGTTTGCTTTTTTTAATTTATTTGCTCATTAGCTACGACTCAACAGTAGGAAGAAAAAAAAAGAAGCCTAAATGAAGATTTAATTGTTGTTGGTCCCACAAGCTGTGGCATAGCTAGAGACTAGACTATTACTATAACCCAATTATTGCTCGTTCTTCACTTTAGTAAAACTGTATTTTACATATGCTCTGAGTTGTGCTATTAAATTACTTCTCATGCAAGTTATCAGGGCTCCTACATTTAGACACCTGTTGTTTCAGCTACACTAGCACTTCTATATGGCTTTACTATGTAAGTACAAATTTTTTACTTAATTTTTAGCCACCTGCTACTAAGTTTTGATGACTGGCTTCATTAGTTAATGTGATTAACTATTGTACAGTTCACTTGTGAAGCCTTACTTTAATCCTTCAATCCCCACTAAAACTATAATTTTATTTGGATAATAATTTTCTATTGATTTCACAATACTCGGTTTCCTGTTGCCTAGTGGCATAATTCAGTAAAGCTGTATATTTTCAATGATTCAGTGGCAAACCAGTAGGAAAAACTTTTTGTGACTTAAAACAAGCATTTCACAGGAATTATCTTACAGTTTGGAGCCTAAGTTTAAAGTAAGACTTGTTTAATGCTGTAGTATCAAGGCCATCATAACTATTACTATATACAATAATTTTGCCGTCAATTCGAGTGCATTCCATACCAGTAGCCAGGGGTTCGAGGGGTTCGGTTGAACCCCCCTTTAGAGTGACCGGAAGTAAACATTTTAGCCACACCCCACATATAACTTCCCGAATATCATCATCTATTCAATCGTGCTGAACCTGCGCTTGAATTCTCTGCTATTTTTCTGGCCTAGTCTGAGTCCAAGTGACCTAATAAACATTCACATCCTTGGATACAAAAGTTCGCTCCCAAAACCTCAAATATACAGATAGTAAGTGCACTATCTAGTGTAGCTACACTGCAAATGATTAAAAAAAAAGCTGGCCTACTATTAGCGAGTGATAACACAGGTAACCTGTTCTATTAAGGATCAGTAGCACTCACAAAGCCATTGAAATAGCACTCCGATTTGCCTCGTGTTATTTTAATCGCGTTGTTCATGCTTTCCCCCCCACATTTTTCCCCAACTGAATTCTTCAGAAAATTAACGATCAGTATAAATAGTCGCACACTAAGATTAGTTAGACTTCTTCAAATCAACATTTCTCTAGTTCTGGTCCTTCAATACCAATTCGTATTAAAGCATAGATGCTGACATTTTTGTATAGTGACAGAGGGACTTTATATTGCTTAGGTCCTCCAGAGAGGAACACTATAATCTTAGTCTCCCCTTTTTGAGGGCAGGGTCAGTTAGTGTCCCTCCAATTGCGCTTAGAGCTCCTCCTACTGCGTTCTTAAAGACTACATTCTAAATTAGTTAGGCAGTGTGCAGCCGTCATGAACTACTATTTTTAGGGTCCCTCAGGCCTTAAGTAGTGCCCTAGTTGCACTTGGGATGTAAAAGCCTAAGGCCTCCAAGACGCTTAAAATGGTAGTTCTCCGGCGCCAGTTTGTCAAGTTTTCATCTGAAATCTATTTCACAGTCTCATGGTCATGAGTTGACCATATTATGTAGATAAACTGTTTTTTGTGACTCTACAAAATCTTCTCCCCCCCCCCCCAGCAATGGGAAATTGTTGTTACCCACAATAATTTATGCCTAAATTGTAGTATTTATTGCAGTTATATTTAGCTATTAAAAGTATGGCACGTAAATTGCCCATTCAAATATGTATGGGGGAAATTGCTGTTCAATTGAAATTGCACAGGGAAAGTGAAATATCACGTAACTAAGTGAAATAGCACAGAAAAACTTAGTAAAATACCACGGTAGCTAAGTGAAATAGTACGGGAAGTGCGCATGCGTGCAACTCTAACCTTGAAAACTTACAGTTGATTTGTTCCCAGTTGGAGACTATGCCATTCTTTAGCACAGAAGTTCTACCCATGTTAGTTTCAACAGAGGTGGAGCGTAGGTTAAAATCGAAGTACCAGAGGAAGTTAATCCTGAAATACCGAGATAGTGCGTGAAGATACAGTGTAGCTACAGTGCAAATTAATTTTTTTTAAAGCTGGCCTACTATTAGTGAGTGATAGCACAGGTAACCTATGCTATTAGGGATCAATAGCACTTGTAAAGCAATTGAAATAGCACTCGGCTTTGCCTCGTACTATTTCAATCACATTACTCGTACTATTAATCCCAAATAGCACAGTTACCTGCGCTATTACTCATACATATAGCTACCTATAAAGATATGATTCAATTAGGCTCGTATGATGGTGTACTCACTGATAGCGGCACTAAGTCTCTAGGATGTAGTAGTTGCTTGTTGTCTCTTGATGAGAACCACATCTTCACTCTGCTCCAATGTTTGTCACATCACATATAATGCTTTGAAATTTACCTATTTAGATAAAGTAGAACCATCTATTATGCTTCAGCATAACGAGCACTAATTCAAGCTATAAACTGACGTTTTTTACTCTCTCATAGCACATTATTAACATTCAAGCTCACTATCTTAAATTCATAATTATTACTCTATACAATAACTTTGCCGTCTGAGTGTATGATTGGGATAAACGAACTGTTGATTCACAGAATCCACCATTTCATATAGTCACTATGTACTGACACTACACCTATGCCTACCACACACAGAGTCTAAATGTACCATGTGCTTTCAGCATAAGCCAGCCTATGCTCTCATACAATAATGCAAGCAGCTTACAAGACTATTTAACTGCTATATCAGAACCTATGACCAGCTATGCAGCTGTTATAATGTGAATGGCATTCTTAAAAACCACCTATTATTCTGACATTATGCTCAATGCTTTGGCACACCTATTGTGCTTGAAATTATGGCTGGCTTAATTGGCACAGGCTTACTGAGCACCTTGAGACTTGAAAGGTGCTTCAAAAGCTTATTATATCAGGCAAAAAAGAAAGCAAAAAAAACAAAAAAAAATTAAGCAGCCATTTTTTTATTGTGGTCTGAGTCCTTATTACTATAAAAGCTACCAGTGGTCATGTGCAATAAAATGCCAATTGTCTGCGGATGTTTTTTTTTTTTTTTTTGGATTATTAGCTACGACTCAACAGCAAGGGAAAAAAGAAGCCTTAATGGAAGATTTAATTGTTGTTGGTCCCATAAGCTGTGGCACAGCCAGAGACTAGACTATTACTATAACCCAATTATTGCTTGTTCTTCACTTCAGTAAAACTGTATTTTACATATGCTCTGAGTTGTGTTATTAAATTACTCTTTATACAAGTTATCAGGGCTCCTAGATTTAGACACCTGTTGTTTCAGCTACACTAGCACTTTTATATGGCTTTACTAGGTAAGTACAATTTTTTACTTAATTTTTAGCCACCTGCTACTAAGTTTTGATGACTGGCTTCATTGGTTAAATGTGATTAGCAGTTGTACAGCTGTCCACTTGTGAAGCCCTATTCTAATCGAGTGATCCCCACTAAAACTATAATTTATTTGGATAATAATTTTCTTTTGATTTCACAATACTTGGTTTCCTGTTGCCTAGTGATATAATTCAGTAATTCATTAAAGTTGCATACTAATGAGTTTGGCAAACCAGTAGCAACAACTTCTTGTGACTTGAAAAACAAAAGTTCCGCAGGAATTTTCTCACAATTTCACCCATAACAGAGTCTCGCTTGCTTTGCTCGGTCGATAACTTGTGGTGTGCTTGTGCACAAATATTGAGATGGAGCCTGCCTAGTTAGATTACATAAAACTACAATATTGTTATGTGACCTGAAGAAGCTTCTATTTTCATACTTCATATGACAAAAGTAGATTCTATATATAAAAGTTGACCATTAAAATATTTCGTAGGAAATATCTCACAATTTGGAGCCTAAGCTTAAAGTAAAACTTGCTTAATGCTGTTATAGTATCAGAAGAAACTGGGGTCAAGCCTAAAATGCCATGTTTTTAGGAGATGAAAGGGCACTCGCGTTTAAGGGGCATACGTACCAAATATGCATAATATATGTATATACTGGTGGTGTGCTTGAGCACAAATATCGAGCGAGCCTGCCTAGTTAGCAGGTTATATAAAACTACAGTATTGTTACACATTTTTTAAGCTTAGGTCATGCATAACAGTATATAGCAGTTGACCACTAGAATTTTAGCAGACAAATAAAGAATTACTTTCTTACCTCAATTTCCCAAGTTCTGAACTTAAGCCATTCAGGCTATCTGAGGTGCTAGTAATTCTTGACAACAAGCACTCTGACTCAGCTACAAAAAATATGCCTTAAATAAATCTTAAATCTGATAATATGGCTATATACTTGTAATGTTAAAATAGATCTCTGGTAAAGAGTCGTCAATAACATAGTAACCATTTGCTGCAGTTTTTTGTGACTTGAAAAAAAAAACTCGATATTTTGAAGGAAATATCGCACAGTTTTGAGCCAAATTTTCTAAAATAAGGTTTTCTTATTGCTGTAGTGTCACAAGAAACTAGGGGGAAACCAAAAAAGTTGTGTTTTTAAGAGAAAAAGGAAACTCACGTGCATTTAAGGGCATACGTACCATTAATTTTAGCAAAGACATGCAGAATTACTTATGCACAAAGTTTGAATGTAGTTATAAAAAGTGAACTAATAATAATTTGTCAGCATGAAAGGCAAACTTTTACTGTTACAAATAGGAGTAGTCATAGGATGGGAGCAATCTTCTTACACTGTTGGAGAAGGAGATGGACAGCTTCAAGTATGTGTCACACTCACTGGGTATCTAGAAGCTGTCTTGCAACAATCCTCAATCAGAGCAGTAGAAGGAACAGCCATCAGAGGCAAAGGTAAAAATCTAACTAGTATATTAACTGCTAATACATTCTCATTAAACTATTTCAGATTTCAGTTTTCCTGATGATGTTCTCATTTTTCCTAAAACCAGCAACTCTAGCAGCAAGAATTGTTATACCGTAACTCTTATAAAAGACATTGAGTACGAAGAAGTGAAGAATTTTACAATATTTACTGTTAATAATGAACTTCAGAGATTGACACTAGATCCTCAGACAACGACCATTGTCATCACCGACTACAATGGTTTGTTTATAGCTACATTATATACCTAATTCAAGCACATTTTAACATAAGTGCATAATAGTATATGGCATAAGTAAGTCAAGTTTTAGTGTGTATTCCAGCTGTTTTATCAAGAGCTTTAGCTCCATTGCTGCAAATTTACTACTGGAACTTTCTATATTTTGTTTAGTCATAACAGAACAGCAACCTTCAAGTCTCTGTGATGGTGTTAATAACCTCATTCATTTCTCTGCGACCTGTAGTATCAACTCAAATACTGTGACATCTTAACTTGTTCCACAAGTGACTGGAGTCTGTCTCTGTCCATTGATAGCTGCAACAGAGAGGTGACATTGAATGTGACGGATTACGATGAGGAGGAGGTCTCCGAAATATTCACATCTCAAGTATACGCACAAGAGTTAAACCACACCCACAACAACCAGACTGGAATCATCAGTTTGACTACTCAAGTCGTGCCAAATGAACAGAAATTGTTTTATTTACTCACGATAGAATCAGTGTTGTACAATCTCTCCTTCCCAACAACTGCTATTCCAGTAGAATGTTTCCTTCAAGGTATTAAATAGCTGCATAAAATTATTGCAGAATTGTGAGGGGAGTGTCTTATGTTACATTGGTAATCTTGGTATTGACATAGTACTAGTGATGTGCTTCAGCATAAATGGCGAGCAAGCCATTGTGCACAAGTAATTCAAGACATATTTTAAAATCATTCTGAAATTACATAAGGGAAAGGGTTTAATGCCATAGTAATCACTCACAGCAAGGTTTTGGGACTTGAAAAAGCAAGCATTTCAAAGCAATTCTTTATTGCACTGTCTAGAGCCTAACCCTATATAAGAGTGGATTACTAATGAAAGAAACTGGGAGGAAGCCTATAAAGCAAAGGAAGTTCATATATTTATTGTTTGCTTTAAAATATTCTTAGCTTAGCTAAACAGCAGATGTAACACACAACACTCTCAAACACACTTGTTCACTGGATATACCAACACAATAATTACATTGTAATATTCTTCTGGTGACTTAACATAATGGGCAATGGATTTTTGAAGTAAGAACAGCTATGGCAAACAGTGCATTAACTAAGATAATGTACCACCACCACTAATTCAACTCCAATAAATTTGTAAGACCTAGCTGGGCGGGGTCCTGTAGCATTCAGATCATATTTAGAAGCAGCCTAAGGTAAACAATTTATAATTTGGGAAGCATCGTAACAAAAGATTCTGTTTATAAATACCTTAATCTCACTCCCACCTTATCATTGTCACTACTTTCAGTTTAGTATTTACGTATATTCTTGTGATCATGCCCTTAACCATCCTCTTAAAATCTTGTCAATGTAATTTGACAGCTCCATTTGTACTCTTCATCCTATACAAACTTCAGCCCCAAGAAATAGTGTTCTTTCCCAAGATGTTCATATTTCTAGTCAATCCCTCTAGCTTCACTTTATTACTTATACTATTGTTACTTCATTGTTAAACTACTACCCTCACTTAATGCCACAGTGTGCATAAGAAAGCCAAGTGGTTGATAACTGTGTCAACAAATATACTATGTAGTCTGGGTTTTAAATGTCAAGTGGTCATGTATCCCAGACACGCAAAATAATGGCTTCCTTATTATTCTTTTCTTTAAAAAAGCAGCTGTAAGTTGCTAGTGTCATGCTCACGAATAATGACACTTCAACATCTTGTGAATACTATCTGCACTTCAATAACTATGCCATTCAAACTCATCATTAAACTCAGTGAGTGTGTGTATGCCTCATGCTCATGTATGATGCTACCTATGAGTCCCCACAATCAAACTGCCAGGATGTATTCAATTACCCTATAACCTACGGCATCAATCAAACTGAGGGCTTGGCTGTATTTCAATTCATTGGCAAACACAGGGAAGCGAGACGCTATAAGAGGTGCACAAATTTGTGCAAATTGTCTATGTTATCTCTTGCTTACAGTCTTTAAAGCTTCTCAATATACACATTCAACAGATAAAATGGTTTTCATTGAGCCTTTTGTTAGCAAGAATAATAAAACTTTGTTTAACATCTCACCTTTAAGCCTTGATATTATTCCTTTTTATACCTATTCTACTATATTCTTTATTCTTACTGTTCTCTTAGAACCCTCAATATCCTTTTCATAAAGACACTGAATCTGTGTAATTATCCAGAATTATTAGTCCAAACTCATTTTTTTAATATTTCAATTCTTATTTTCTTAATTTTATATGACATAATAAATTATTTACATGTGTTATTTCACTGTGAATAATGGCTACTATTAAACATACCCTGCTACCCTTAACCATTGGCACACTCACTTCTAGTTGTATGCCACACCCACTTCCTGGCCTACCCAATTTTTTGGAGCTCAAGCAGCCTGGTACTGTACAAGTGTAAAGAAATTATGTATGGTAATGAGAGAGGTCAAGTTGTGTAAAACGTTGTCTACACCTAGTATATTGTTCTCAATACTTTTGGTTACCTATTATAATATTAAAAATATCAAGGCCTACATACCTATTACAGGAGTGATGGATGCAGACTCAAAGTGGGGGGGGGGGGGCACTATATACCACAAACCAATTTACTCTCATAAAAACCCACTTAATTTTTGTGAAAAATATAACTTAATGCTAAATAAGCTAAATACATAGTTTACCAATGCAATTCAGTGCTTATTTCCATCATCCCTGTATTGTAGATAGTTGTTCACCTTTTAGTGGCATTCTGATGCAGTTGAAATATGTTCACCTTATAACCAGCAAGCTGATATAGTCTATATTATGCTGACAAGAGGTCGTGCCAAATTTCTAACTTGAGTCCGCACCAATGCATTACAGTACAAAAGTTAATTTCTATCCATAGGCTAACCAGCTTTGCTAGTTGCTAAAACCAAACATTTTCACCAAGATTTATTAATTTCATCATTCTAATTATAATAATTATATGGTGAACTTTGAACTTTGGAATCAGCTGGCTTATTGTTATTTTGTTCATGGTTATGCCTCATCAATTTATGCAACATGCACCTCATCACTTTCTGATGAACCAATTATCACCTATTCACTTTGCTGTGTAACACTGTGTAGCCTTGTTTTTGGATAAACAGTCTTAAATTGAGACAGGGAAATTGCTATTGGATTCTCTCAGTTAGGGTTGCTAGAGGTAGCTAGAGCTAGCCAACCACTCCCACCTGTCCCTCAGTACTCCTGAGAGTTCACATTTGGTGGCAGCATGGTGGGATCACAATCGGCACACTACAATCTGACCTAAGAGCCAGTGTACTTGTGAATGGCAACAAGGTCAGTGCATCTCTTCAAGCAAACATGTCCCACCAAGGATGGACCAGGCACTACAAAGCATGGAGGGAATGATGAAGTAACTGATGGATGACTGTCACATTTGAGAGCAAGAAATAGCTGACGATTGCAGGACCAGGGAACAGGAAAACGATTAGCGGATCCGGGAAATGCAGAATCAGATGGAGGCATTAATGACTCTTGTCAGTAATTCACACAAAACTTCAGCTCCCGCTGCCGCAGATATAACTGTGGTAAATAGTGGACCGCAAGTTAAGTTAGTGCCGTTGACAGAGTTTGATGACGTTGGGTTTTACCTGGTCACGTTCTAAAAGATAATGGAAGTGGAAGCTTACAAAGTAGCGAAAGAGCAGTGGACCTACTACCTTGCTGCACAACTCATAGGAAAGGCGCAACAGGCGTTTGCCACACTAACCCCGGAGGAATACAATGGGTATGATGGAGTGAAAACAGCTATTTTAGTGTGATATGGGGTTAACAAAGAGGCATACCGATGATGGTTTAGAGCAGCACGGAGAAAAGACGGTGAGACCAATAGGGAGCTTGCTATTAGGTTGTTTGATTTGTAGACGAAGTGGTTGAAAAAGTGGAAAGAATGGAAGAAGTTAAGGAGCAGGTTGCATTGGAACAGTTTCTGGATACTCTCCCAATTGAGAAAAAAGCCTGGGTAAGAGATAAGGTGGCTGCTGGTGAGCTTACTGATGACTATGAAGAGGCCAGGAAACTAAGATACACCAGTGAAGGCTAGTGAGCACAAGATCAAGAAGGCATCAGCTGGAGTTTGAAGGAGATTTTGCAGTTTCTGTAAGATTCCAAGTCACGTGTGAGAGAAATGTCGGAAGCTCTAGGCCAAATAAATAGAAGGTGGCAGCCAAGTGGACATATCAAGGACTACTCAAGATGGGCATAGGAGCCATGGGACACACCCACAAATCAAGGGTACAGAAACAGGCCTCCTGTCAAAATGTTTTAACTGCAGGGATGAGGGTCATATATCTATTAATTGCCCCAGTGAGTGTGCAATGCTGTGTGAGGGAGCAGCCCCTTCTTCAATGCTAGACAACTGGCAATGCAGTTGGTCAAGTCTAAAGTATACCTGTTGAGGGAACTGTTATGGACACGGGATGCAAATGAACAATGGTGCATCAGGAGCTGGTAATACTGAAAAATATCCTTGAGGGAGACGTTGCAACAATTAGATGTGCTCATGGTGATACTGTTGTCTATTCCTTAGCCATGGTTAAAATGGAAGTCAATGGAATGCCAATTGAGGTTGAAGCTGCGATATCTGACACATTACCAGTGTCAGTCCTCTTTGGGGGAGATGTGCCGCAGCTGAAACAGCTACTTAGCAGTAGTGGTATAATCAATCCTCCACAACTAAGTATAAGTGACGCTATGGTGGTTGTCACTAGAGCACAAGCTAAGAAACAGCTGGAGGAGGAAATATTGTGACGTGAGCGAGAGGTGTTATCAGGAGCTAAGTCAAACCTAAGGAGTACTCAATCATTCAGGGATGTACCAAGCACTCTAACACAGTATCAACGTTGTAAACTCAGACAAAAAATTGGGAACCTGTAAGTTTCAGCTGAGGAACTCCAGCAACTGCAAGATATGGATGCTTCATTGGAGAAGATGTGACAAGCAGCAGAACAGCATGATACTGATTATTTTTGTTGTGATGAACTACTTTACCGAAGAGTGATTCCTCCTGGACGAGGAGAAGAATATGGAATTGAGCAGCTAGTGCTACCCAAAGCCTGCAGACGAGCAGTTCTCAAGCTAGGCCATGAGATTCCATTGGCAGGTCATATGGAGACAGATAAGACCAGACAGCGTATTTTATGACGGTTCTATTGACCCACAGTTTTCAAGGACATAGAAGAATTCTGCAGGTGCTGCGAGATATGTCAAAGGTCACCTAGCCGCAAGGTTGCTCCAGCCCCTCTTATACCATTGCCGATTATCACAGAGCCATTTAAGAAAGTGGCTATGGATATTGCGGGACCATTACCTTGCAGTATGTCTGGCTACATATATATTCTGGTACTATGTGATTATGCAACACGTTACCCAGAAGCAGTACCTCTAAAAGTATTGATGTGACACACACAGCTGAGGAGCTATCAGGATATTTGCTCGGGTTGGCATGCAAGAAGAGATCTTAACCGATCAAGGAAGTAACTTTACATCACAACTGTTGGCAGAACTCTATCGGTTACTACATATTCAGTCCATTCACGCCAGTCCATACCACCCACAAACCAATGGTATGGTAGAGTGATTCAATCAGACATTGAAAAACATGCTGAGGAAAGCAGTAGCCAAGGAAGGTAAAGACTAGGAAAAATGGATTCCTATCTCTTGTTTGCATACCAGGAGGTTCCACAAGTATCAACAGGGTTCTCCCCATTTGAATTGCTCTATGGAAAGACTGTGCGGGGGGCCACTTGATATACTTAAGGAATCCTGGGAAGCAGATAGAAACAGTAGCGGGAATGTCATATCACAAGGTAATCAGAAGTGCTGATATGATAGGAACGCCAGGATAACCTGGAGATCCAGTTCTCATCCTTCTCCCAACTTCTGTGAGCAAGCTACTGGCTCAATGGCAGGGATCATACCAGATGATCAAGCAAACTGGAAAAGTGAATTACTTGGTGGATATGCATGATCACAGTAAGAAAAGGCAAGTATTTCACGTGAACATGCTGAAGGAATTTAAAATTCACATGGCCCCTATAGTTCCAGCAACTTTGTCGATATGACGCAGATGTGCAAGAAGATCATGATATTGTATTTTGGAAAGATGGCAAACCTGGTGATCAGCCTACTATTAGTGGTCGATTAACAATTCAGTACAAGGGATGGTTAAAATATTCTCTTGGAGAAGTTTGCCCAAGTGTGGGTGCACATCTCTAGTAGAACACAAAATTGAGATGGGATTGGCACGACCAGTGAGACTATCTCTGTACAGGATTCCTCAAGCTTATCGAGCTGAAGTAGAGAAGGAATTAAAGGAAATACTATCACAGGGTATTATCGAATCATCATACAGTGAATGGGCAGCACCCATAGTGTTAGTGAAGAAAAAGGATGGAGGATTGAGACTTTGTGTTGACTATCGCCAGCTGAATGGTGTGTCAGTATCACATGCTTATTCTATGCTGAGAATAGGTGACATGATTGATCAGTTGGGCAAGGTTTCTTTCAGTACAACTTTGGATCTAACTTGAGGATATTGGCAAGTTCCAGTAGCAGAGGGTGATAGAGCTAAACCTACTTTCATTACTCTATTTGGATTATTTCAGTTTAAACGTGTGTTATTTGGGCTACAGGGAGTACTGGTTACATTTCAGCGACTATTGGATCGACTAGTGCAAGGACTTAACGAGTTTTCAACAGCCTATATAGATGACTTGGTAATTTTCAGTGATTCATGGGAGGATCATCTTCAACATTTCCGGCAGATGTTACAGAGATTGAAAGATGCAAGGTTGACAGCGAAATCAAAGAAGTACCAGTGTGCTAGGGAAACATGTAGTGATTTAGGTCACATTGTTGGCAGTGGTGTTGTCAGGCCAGCACTAGATGAAGTGAAAGCAATGCAAGACTTCAGTACTTCACAGACCAAGACTGATGTTCGAGCTTTTTTAGGCCTCACTTGGTATTATAGAAAGTTTATACCAAATTATGCCACATTTGCTATCCCTCTAACAGATTTGACAAAGAAGACAGCTCCTAATAAATTCATTGGGACTCCCACAGTGAAGCTGCTTTCAGCCAGCTAAAGAAATTGCTGTGTTCTGCACCAGTGCTAAGAAGTCCAGATTTCTCGCGTCAGCTCATATGGCAGACGGATGCCTCAAATAGAGGACTGGGAGCCAGTTCTGACTCAAATATATGATCAGGGTGAGGAACACCCTGTGAGTTACTATAGCCAGAAACTATTACTTAGAGAAAAGAAGTACACAACAGTGGAAAAAGAACTTTTGGCAATTAAATTAGCCACTAATGCTTTATAGAGTATATTTGTTAGGTTGGTAGTTTATTATCGTGACTGACCACCGGGCTCTGGAATGGCTCGACTGCCTCCAAGAGAACAATTCTAGATTGACATGCTGGAGCTTGTTTCTTCAATCCTTCAACTTCATTGTCTGCCATCAACCAGTCAGGGATAATGGAAATACAGATGCTTTATCTAGTCAAACCAGTTTGCTGCAAAAGAAGGGGGAAGGAGTGTGAACTTTGAGCTTTGGAATCAGCTGGTTTATTGTTGCTTTGCTCATGGTTATGCCTCATTGATTTTTGCAACATGCACCTCTTATCACTTCCTAATGAACCAATTATCACCTATTTACTTTGCTGTGTAACGCTATATGTAGCCTTGTTTTTGGATAAATATTTCAGTCTTAAAGGGAGAACTGGGAAGTAGCTATTGAATTCTCTCAGTTTGGGTAGCTAGAGCTAGCTAGAGCTAGCCAACTGCTCTTACCTGTCCGTCAGTACTCCCGAAAGTTCACATTATATAATTATGTTATTCGTACAATTATAGCCTACGTATATGTATATATATTATACGCATGCATACACCATTGACTCAAATTTGTACAAATTCACTCATCAACTACTCCCATTCTTCAGCAGTCTTTTCCCAATAATAGATTCATTCCAAAGTCAACCACCATTCAGCGAGACAAGCCCAAAATTTGGAAGTACTAATGCTACAATCATTGGCGCAGTAAGTGGAGCAATGCTTGTAATTCTCACTGTCTGCATTCTGGTTCTATCAGTCTTTATCGTCTATCTGTGTAGAAGACGAGGAGTAATAGGTAAGCACCATTTAGATGTAGATGTAATGTATGTATTTATTCCACCCTAGATATCTTCACAATGATATCTTTAGGTATCACCCGATATTTCAAGTTGTTTTTTCACACTGTATTGCGCAAGCTCATTACCCTAGTAGTTATAGCAACTGGCCAAACTAGCCACTTACCCCGGTTTTTACATCTACCTTCCTCTGGTGTAGCCTACTCAACCTGGTTAGAGCAGCTGCTAAAATATCAGCTGGGGGTGTGGGGAGCCCCTTGAACCAACTTTACCAGTGTGTTAGTTACCAGTCCTAGTACAAACTACAGTAGTGAAGATATCTAGTGTGGAATAAAATAAACCATACACTCAGGCAGAGTGATGTGGCTAGATATTTCACTCTCAGGCTTTATTTTCACTCGCCTTTGGCTATGAAAATAAATTAGCGTGCTCTTGAAATATTTCACAATATCACACACTGACTCATAAAGTGGTAAACTGTGCTATCTTTTATTCTGAATTATCTCAGCTTTCTTATCCCTCTCCTTTGCTTTCTTCAAATCTTTCTTCTTAAATCATGGAGTCCCTCATTATCCTCCTTTGTCGATCACTCAGTCTCTCTGTCCATTTTTATTGTCGATATGGGCGTTGTGAAACTTTTGCCTTCCCTTGTGAAACTTTTGCCTTCCATTTTGAAACTTCATCTTCTACTTTACCCATTCAGCTAAGGATGATGCTTTACCAAACAGTTTTGGCTCATGAATTATTCATGAATACACACTGTTGGTTGTTGTTACTGACAGACAAGTGTATTATTATATAGATTAAATATAGAATAGCTATATACATGTCAATGAAGGCAGAGGAACATTATATTATTATAGAAATCCAATACAAGTTCACTAAATAAATTCATTAGATAATTATTGTTGTTAGCTATATTATTTAATGCAGGTTGAAAAATTAAACAGCATCATATGCAAGATGAAGAAGACTATGAAGAAATTGCTCAAGATACATCTCAGAATCCCACAAACGATTCTCCTACAGTTATTGCTATGACAACCAATACATGTTATTTGGATCATCAAGTTAGCCACATGACATCCAATATGTCTTACAATAGACTCCAAATAGTGCCTCCAGCTCAAGTTGTCATGACTATCAATGAATCGTATGCCACTCCCCATCAAGACAATGTGGATAATGATTATGAAGAATTATCGTAAAATTCACATGAAATGTGGAACTATGGAGAAGAGACAAACTCATACAAGCACATAATGACCTACTTTGAGTGATTGTGTCATAACAATTTCATGTAGCAATAAATAAGTGTGGAAATTAACCTCATGATTGCTCACACTAAACTCCACCGCCTACACCTACCCCTGCCATACTCACCTCTATAACCTTTCGTGGAAGGAGGGAGAATGGTAATGCACAGAAACCTTCATCCAAACCATTACTGGGTACCTGGTCCTACACCCCAACTAGAGTCCTGCTAGCCCACCCCTACCCATCCCTGCTAACACACCCACACTAGTTCATGCCAGCACATACAGTCGTATAGCTTCACATTCCTTACATACTTCAAACTCAATAGTCCTGGTAACTCAAGTTTGTCCGTATTATGGGAGTGTACGTTCACACATTCTCTAAACTCACATCTAATTCCCTTCCTGATAACTGAGTAGGACCTTGCCCTAACTACGCAATGTATGTACCTGAGAGAGAAGTGCAATAACCATTGAGTTATCATACTCCAAAGAGTGGAGTTCACGTCAGTGTCACATTGGCAATGCCAGTATCTAAACGCCAGTATCTATTCACACATAAATATCACTAGTATAGCCTAATAATTAATGGTCTTCCTTTCCTGCATAATGAGAGGATTGGATGAGAGGGGCTAATATTTTTTGACCACATGCGACGTCCTTGCTTTCTGCTTTGTAACAATGAACTACCATCCTACTATTACCTCATAATAACAACAATAAATAATAATAACAAATAATGGTAATAAAAAAATAATAATAATGATGTATTCTCTCTTTTTCACAGGCATTTTTTAACAATACAAAAAATGTTTGGCTGCCACCATTTTCTCATGCATTTCACTCCCTTGTCATTTCTCATTCAAACTAGCCACCATAGATCAGAAATTTACAGTATTTAAATAAAGATGACTTTTAGTTTTATTATGAAAAAACTAGGCTTCATTAAATTCTTGTCCAAATTACACTTTTAGTCATGAAGACATAGCTAGTAAGTGTATATTTGTTTCATGTAGCTAACGACATTGAAGGAAGATAGCTGATTGTGAATTCTAGATGTTAGAGCTGGATAAAAGAAAGCAAGTTTTGTGAATGATAGGGACAAAATTACATTTGTTAAGTTCAAATCACAATTACTCATATGCTGCTTTCTGTATACGGGATGATAGTTTCATTGTATTGATTTTTTTTTCTTTGTACACAGCAATCCTTTGACATCAAAATTATGTATACTATTAGAAGTTGTGAATATAGATGTGTTTCTATAATCAGAAGATATGAACAGATGTGTTTACATAATCAGAAGTAGCCAATGAATGGATTGTTTTGAAAATTTATCAAGCTGATTAAATAGAATTGAGAAACATACATTAGTTAGTTGGTATTACAGTCAATTGCATTTAAAGGTTAAAGTTCATTTAATTCATGAAATCCAGAGTAATAATTATCCAGTTAAAACCATACTTATTATCTAATTGATTTAGACAAGCAATCTAGTCAAAGAGTAGTCACCTACTTAGCACTGTGAAAAGAAATGCTATTAGCTATTACATTAAACACACACTGCATACAGTATTTTACCCTAACACATACAGTCCAAATAATAGTCTACCTACTAAGCACCACGGTGCCACACAACATAGTGCATTAATCCTAATAATGTTGGGAGCTTCAAATTTGTACTAGCATCTTGCATTACAGGAGAATTCCGATGTTAATGATACTTGTCTGTTTTTGAAAAGATGAGATGATACCTATTATTTGTTAATTTTTAGGATTGCTTCTAAATGATATTTGGAAGGAGACAAGTCCACCTCTTAACCCCAGATAGAACTCTGACCATAGAGTTATGTATAGCTAATTGCTTTACTTCAAATTACATGGCATGAAATTGAAGTTGTTTTGCTCTTGTTTACCAAGCATTTATAATAATATTATAAATCTGTGCACAATCTGCTTTTAAGATTAGCCGAAAAAGTAGAATATATGTCAGAGCTTGATTGGGGAGTGGCTCTATCCACTTTTCTTTCCCAAAATTGTGTCTATATTCTGCTGTTTACAACTTCATGTTCTCTCGCCAATAATAGTGGTATTAGTGTTGGTACTTCTCTTAATCATTAGAATCTGTACGACATCATTGCTAAGGGTAGTCAGAGCTCCATGGCTCATCTAATAAATGTTCTACTGCCATCAGTTATATTAAGTTTCCCTCTGTCAAATGCTGTGTCCATTAGATTGGAAGGAGGTAGGAGGATGCTGGTACCTGAAGCAATTGGCAACAAGCTTCTATGTGCTAGTGTGATGGATAGAAGTTCCTCTCAGTATGCAGCAAATATAGACATTGTCTATGAAAATCGCAGTGCTCATGGTAAGATGGACCTGACTGGTATAAATACAGTGCATGAAATAACTAACACTTGATACTACACATGTTAAAGATAAAAGGTAAGTTGAATTAACTTCAGTTCCTTCAGTCATGATATTCTGACATCAGGCAGATAACTTCTGTGACCAGCTAATACACTATGTTATAGTTATAAACCAAAATTGAGGTTTGTATGCGATTTATAAATCGCAATACAAACCTAATGATTTTGGTTTATAACTATTTTATAGCCCCAACATAAACAACGAGCAAAGTATAGCTTTAGCTATCTTAGTAATTGTATTAAAGTACCCAAACTCTTCATTATTCCATTTTGATTTGATCTGCCTTCTATCATAATTATGGTTGCTAAGAACTATTCAGACTTTTCCCCGCTAATACATTTTCTTACGAGCATACCAGACTGTATCCGATTTATAGTTCTTAACGACAAGCGCGGTCGCTCGGGTAACGGGCTATAACAACCTGATACAACACAAGCATTGAAATTATTGACTTAACTCTTTCAACCTTACTTTTACTTGTAGGAAACATTGACTATGAAGAAACACCTCACCATTTTGTGTTTACTCCTAACAGCTCAAGGCACTGTTTCAATGTAACCATCATAAATGATGAAAACTATGAAGTGAGAGAGGAGTTTTATGTGAACCTGACTACCACTGATAGCACTGCTTTGCTCAATCCTAACTTCCTTATCATGGTGCTGGATGATGATGAGAGTGAGTTTAATAACTAGTGGTCAGTTGAGATTTTTTTCTTTGAAAAATTAAGTTTCTTTCTCTCTTCTCCTATTGTTTTCCATACCTCAAGGAGCATAAGCAAGTATACTGTCTTGAAAAACCAATATTGCTGACACACAGCAGTATTTAGGATAAAAATTATTAGGAATTTGATTAGTTGGAATAAATTTAAGCTGTGACATTTCTTATTGTAGCTTTTTTAATATATGAGATAATTTTTGGTAACTATAAAATAATGGTTAAAACCTCATGGCCTTGTTACTTATGCACACATTTTGAATGTAGTTATAAAAAGTGAACTAATAGTAATTGGTCAGCATGAAAGGCAAACCTTTACTGTTACAAATAGGAGTTGTCATAGGATGGGAGCAATCTTCTTACACTGTTGGAGAAGGAGATGGACAGCTTAGGGTATGTGTTACACTCACCGGGTATATAGAGACTGTCTTGCAACAATCGTCAATCAGAGCAGTAGAAGGAACAGCCATCAGAGGCAAAGGTAAAAATCTAACTAGTATATTAACTAATAATACATTCTCACTAAACTATTTCAGATTTCAGTTTTCCTGACGATGTTCTCATTTTTCCTGCAACCAGCAACTCTAGCAGCAAGAAATGTTATACCGTAACTCTTATAAAAGACACTGAGTACGAAGAAGTGAAGAATTTTACAATATTTATTGTTAATAATGGACTTCAGAGATTGACACGAGATCCTCAGACAACGACCATTGTCATCACCGACTACAATGGTTTGTTTATAGCTACATTATATACCTAATTCAAGCACATTTTAACATAAGTGCATCATAGTATATGGCATAAGTAAGTCAAGTTTTAGTGTGTATTCCAGCTGTTTTATCAAGAACTTTAGCTCCATTGCTGCAAATTTACTACTGGAACTTTCTATTTTTTGTTTAGTCATAATAGAACAGCAACCTTCAAGTCTCTGTGATGGTGTTAATAACCTCATTCATTTCTCTGCGACCTGTAGTATCAACTCAAATACCTGTGATATCTTAACTTGTTCCACAAGTGACTGGAATCTGTCTCTGTCCATTGATGGCTGCAACAGAGAGGTGACATTGAATGTGACAGATTACGATGAGGAGGAGGTCTCCAAAACATTCACATCTCAAATATACGCACAAGAGTTAAACCACACCCACAACAACCAGACTGGAATCATCAGTTTGACTACTCGAGTCGTGCCAAATAAACAGAAATTGTTTTATTTACTCACGATAGAATCAGTGTTGTTCAATCTCTCCTTCCCAACAACTGCTATTCCAGTAGAATGTTTCCTTCAAGGTATTTAATAGCTGTATAAAATTATTGCAGAATTGTGAGGGGAGTGTCTTATGATACATTGGTAATCTTGGTATTGACATAGTACTAGTGATGTGCTTCAGCATAAATGGCGAGCAAGCCATTGTGCACAAGTAATTCAAGACATAATATTTTAAAATCATTTGGAAATTATATAAGGGAAAGGGTTTAATGCCATAGTAATCACTCACAGCAAGGTTTTGGGACTTGAAAATGCAAGCATTTCAAAGCAATTCTTTATTGCACTGTCTAGAGCCTAACCCTATATAAGAGTGGATTACAAATGAAAGAAACTGGGAGGAAGCCTATAAAGCAAAGGCAGTTCATATATTTATTGTGTTTGCTTTAAAATATTCTTAGTTTAGCTAAACAGCAGATGTAACACACAACACTCTCAAACACACTTGTTCATTGGATATACCAACACAATAATTACATTGTAATATTCTTTTGGTGACTTAACATAATGGGCAATGAATTTTTAAAGTAAGAACAGCTATGACAAACAGTACCAAGATAATGTATTAGTTCAACTCCAATAAATTTCTAAGACCTAGCTGGTCAGGGTCCTGTAGCATACAGATCATATTTAGAAGCAGCCTAAGGTAAACAATTTATAATTCGGGAAGCATCGTTAACAAAACATTCTGTTTATAAATACCTTAATCTCACTCCCATTTTATCATTGTCACTACTTTCAGTTTAGTATTTACGTATATTCTTGTGATCATGCCTTTGACCATCCTCTTAAAATCTTGTCAACATAATTTGATAGCTCCATTTGTACACTTCATCCTATACAAACTTCAGCCCCAAGAAATAGTGTTCTTTCCCAAGATGTTCATATTTCTAGTCAATCCCTCTAGCTTCACTTATTAGTTGTTACTTCCTTGTTACACTACTACCCTCACTTAATGCCACAGTGTGCATCCATGATTAAAGAAAGCCAAGTGGTTGATAACTGCGTCAACAAACATACTATGTAGTCTGGGTTTTAAATGTCAAATGGTCATGTATCCCAGACACGCAAAATAATGGCTTCCTTATTATTCTTTTCTTTAAAAAAGCAGCTGTAAGTTGCTAGTGTCATGCCCACGAATAATGACACTTCAACATCTTGTGAATACTATCTGCACTTCAATAACTATGCCATTCAATCTCAACATTAAACTCAGTGAGTGTGTGTATGCCTCATGCTCATGTATGATGCTACCTATGAGTCCCCACAATCAAACTGCCAGGATGTATTCAATTACCCTATAACCTACGGCATCAATCAAACTGAGGGCTTGGCTGTATTTCAATTCATTGGCAAACACAGGGAAGCGAGACGTTATAAGAGGTGCACAAATTTGTGCAAATTGTCTATGTTATCTCTTGCTTACAGTCTTTAAAGCTTCTCAATATACACATTCAACAGATAAAATGGTTTTCATTGAGCCTTTTGTTAGCAAGAATAATAAAACTTTGTTTAACATCTCACCTTTAGGTCTTGATATTATTCTTTTTTAATACCTCTTCTACTATTTCTATTCTTATATTCTTTAAATTTTTACTTACTGTTCTCTTAGAACCCTCAATATCCTTTTCATAAAGAAACTGAATCTGTGTAATTATCCAGAATTATTAGTCCAAACTCATTTTTTTAATATTTCAATTCTTATTTTCTTAATTTTATGTTATAATAAATTATTTACATGTGTTATTTCACTGTGAATAATGGCTACTATTAAACATACCCTGCTACCCTTAATCATTGGCACATTCACTTCTAGTTTTATGCCACACCCACTTTCTGGCCTACCCAATTTTTGGAGCTCAAGCAGCCTGGTACTGTACAAGGGTAAAAAAAGTATGTATGGTAATGAGAGAGGTCAAGTTGTGTAAAATGTTGTCTACACCTAGTATATTATTCTCAATACTTTTGGTTACCTATTATAATATTAAAAATATTATCAAGGCCTACATACCTATTACAGGAGTGATGGATGCAGACTCAAAGTGGGGGGGGGGGGGGGGGGTCACTATATACCACAAACCAATTTACTCTCATGAAAACCACTTATGTTTTGTGAAAAATGTAACTTGACGTAACTAAGCTAAATACATAGTTTACCAATGCAATTCAGTGCTTATTTCCATCATCTGTGTATTGTAGATAGTTGTTCACCTTTTAGTGGCATTCTGATGCAGTTAAAATATGTTCATTTTATAACCAGCAAGCTGATATAGTCTACATTATTCTGACAAGAGGTCGTGCCAACTTTCTAATTTAAGTCCGCATCAATGCATTACAGTACAAAAGTTTATTTCTATCCATAGGCTAACCAGCTTTGTTAGTTGCTAAGACCAAACATTTTCACCAAGATTTATTAATTTCATCATTCTAATTATAATAATTATATGGTGAACTTTGAACTTTGGAATCAGCTGGCTTATTGTTATTTTGTTCATGGTTATGCCTCATCAATTTATGTAACATGCACCTCATCACTTTCTGATGAACCAATTATCACCTATTCACTTTGCTGTGTAACACTATGTAGCCTTGTTTTTGGATAAATATTTTAGTCAGTCTTAAGGTGAGAACAGGGAAATTGCTATTGGATTCTCTCAGTTGGGGGTTGCTAGAGGTAGCTAGAGCTAGCCAACCTACCTGGTCACGTTCTAAAAGATAATGGAAGTGGAAGCTTACAAAGTAGCGAAGGAGCAGTGACCTACTACCTTGCTCCACAACTCATAGGAAAGGCGCAACAGGCGTTTGCCACACTAACCCCGGAGGAATACAATGGGTATGATGGAGTAGTAACAGCTATTTTAGTGTGATATGGGGTTAACAAAGAGGCATACCGATGACGGTTTAGAGCAGCACGGAGAAAAGACGGTGAGACCAATAGGGAGCTTGCTATTAGGTTGTTTGATTTGTAGATGAAGTGGTTGAAAAAATGGAAAGTATGGAAGAAGTTAAGGAGCAGGTTGCATTGGAACAGTTTCTGGATACTCTCCCAATTGAGAAAAGAGCCTGGGTAAGAGATAAGGTGGCTGCTGGAGAGCTTACTGATGACTATGAAGAGGCCAGGAAACTAAGATACACCAGTGAAGGCTAGTGAGCACAAGATCAAGAAGGCATCAGCTGGAGTTTGAAGGAGATTTTGCAGTTTCTGTAAGATTCCAAGTCACGTGCGAGAGAAATGTCGGAAGCTCTATAGGCAAAATAAATAGAAGGTGGCAGCCAAGTGGACATATCAAGGACTACTTAAGATGGGCATAGAAGCCATGGGACACACCCACAAATCAAGGGTACAGAAACAGAACTCCAGTCAAAATGTTTTAACTGCAGGGATGAGGGTCATATATCTATTAATTGCCCCAGTGAATGTCCAATGCTGTGTGAGGGAGCAGCCCCTTCTTCAATGCTAAGATATCGCAGCTTCAACATCAATTGGTATTCCATTGACTTCCATTTTAACCATGGCTAAGGGATAGAGAACATTACCATGAGCACATCTAATTGTTGCAACGTCTCCCTCAAGGATGTTTTTCAGTAGTACCAGCTCCTGATGCACAATAGTTCCCTCAACAGGTATACCTTTGACTTGACTAACTGCATTGCCAGTTGTCTACACATTACCAGTGTCAGTCCTCTTTGGGGGAGATATGCCACAGCTAAAACAGCTACTTAGCAGTAGTGCTATAATCAATCCTCCACAACTCAGTATAAGTGATACTATGGTGGTTGTCACTAGCTAGAGCACAAGCTAAGAAACAGCTGGAGGAGGAAATATTGTGATGTGAGCGAGAGGTGTTATCAGGAGCTAAGCCAAACCTAAGGAGTACTCAATCATTCAGGGATGTACCAAGCACTCTAACACACTATCAACGTTGTAAACTCAGACAAAAAATTGTGAACCTGCAAGGTCAAGCATCAGCCCATACTAAAGCTTTTGGAGATACTCTGGAGCTTTCAGGTGAGGCACTCCAGCAACTGCAAGATATGGATGCTTCATTGGAGAAGATGTGACAAGCAGCAGAACAGCATGATACTGATCATTTATGTTGTGATAAATTACTTTACCGGAGATGGATTCCTCCTGGACGAGGAGAAGAGTATGGAATTGAGCAGCTAGTGCTACCCAAAGCCTGCAGACGAGTAGTTCTCAAGCTAGGCCATGAGATTCCATTGGCAGGTCATTTGGAGACAGATAAGACCAGACAGCGTATTTTATGACGGTTCTATTGACCAACAGTTTTCAAGGACATAGAGGAATTCTGCAGGTGCTGCAATATATGTCAAAGGATGCCTAGTCGCAAGGTTTCTTCAGCCCCTCTTATACCATTGCCGATTATCACAGAGCCATTTAAGAAAGTGGCTATGGATATTGCGGGACCATTACCTTGCAGTATGTCTGGCTACATATATATTCTGGTACTATGTGATTATGCAACACGTTACCCAGAAGCAGTACCTCTAAAAGTATTGATGTGACACACATAGCTGAGGAGCTATCAGGATATTTGCTCGGGTTGGCATGCAAGAAGAGATCTTAACCGATCAAGGAAGTAACTTTACATCACAACTGTTGGCAGAACTCTATCGGTTACTACATATTCAGTTTATTCACACCAGTGCATACCACCCACAAACTGATGGTCTGGTAGAGTGATTCAATCAGACATTGAAAAACATGCTGAGGAAAGCAGTAGCCAAGGAAGGTAAAGACTAGGAAAAATGGATTCCTATCTCTTATTCACATACCAGGAGGTCCACAAGCATCAACAGGGTTCTCCCCATTTGAATTGCTCTATAGTAGTAGGACTGTGTGGAGGCCACTTGATATACTTAAGGAGTCCTGGGAAGCAGATAGAAAGAGTAGTGAGAATGTCATATCATGTATTGTCCACCCAAGAGAAGCCTATAGGCTTCTCTTGGGTGGACAATGATGTTGATGCTTGCCTGTTGATGCTTGTGGACCTCCTGGTATGTGAATAAGAGATAGGAATCCATTTTTCCTAGTCTTTACCTTCCTTGGCTACTGCTTGGTGGACAATGCTGGGTGGACAATGCTGATATGATAGGAATGCCAGGATAACCTGGAGATCCAGTTCTCATCCTTCTCCCAACTTCTGTGAGCAAGCCACTGGCTCAATGGCAGGGATCATACCAGATGATTAAGCAAACTGGAAAAGTGAATTACTTGGTGGATATGCATGATCACAGGAAGAAAAGGCAAGTATTTCACGTGAACATGCTGAAGGAATTTAAAATTCACATGGCCCCTATAGTTCCAACTACTTTGTCGATATGACGCGGATGTGCAAGAAGATCATAATATTGTATTTTGGAAAGATGGCAAACCTGGCGATCAGCCTACTATTAGTGGCCGATTAGCAATTCAGCAGAAGGGACGGTTAAAATATTCTCTTGGAGAAGTTTGCCCAAGTGTTTCTAAATCAACCAGGGTGCACATCTCTAGCAGAACACAAAATTGAGATGGGATTGGCACGACTAGTGAGACTATCTCTGTACAGGATTCCTCAAGCTTATCGAGCTGAAGTAGAGAAGGAATTAAAGGAAATGCTATCACAGGGTATTACCAAATCATCATACAGTGAATGGGCAGCACCCATAGTGTTAGTGAAGAAAAAGGATGGAGGGTTGAGACTCTGTGTTGACCCCTCTAACAGATTTGACAAAGAAGACAGCATCTAATAAGTTCATTGGGACTCCCACAGTGAAGCTGCTTTCAGCCAGCTAAAGAAATTGCTGTGTTCCACACCAGTGCTAAGGAGTCCAGATTTCTCGCGTCAGCTCATATGGCAGACGGATGCCTCAAATAGAGAAGTGGGAGCCAGTTCTGACTCAAATGGATGATGGTAGTTAATTATCGTGACTGACCACCGGGCTCTGGAATGGCTCGACTGCCTCCAAGAAAACAATTCTAGATTGACATGCTGGAGCTTGTTTCTTCAACCCTTCAACTTCATTGTATGCCATCAACCAGGCAGGGATAATGGAAATGCGGATGCTTTATCTAGAGCCATGTCAAACCAGTTTGCTGCAAAAGAAGGGGGAAGGAGTGTGAACTTTGAGCTTTGGAATCAGCTGGTTTATTGTTGTTTTGCTCATGGTTATGCCTTATTGATTTTTGCAACATGCACCTCTTATCACTTCCTAATGAACCAATTATCACCTATTTACTTTTTAAAGGGAGAACTGGGAAGTAGCTATTGAATTCTCTCAGTTAGAGCTAGCCAACTGCTCTTACCTGTCCCTCAGCCCGAAAGTTCACATTATATAATTATGTTACTCGTACAATTATAGCCTACTATATGTATATATATTATACGCATGCATACACCATTGACTCAAATTTGTACAAATTCACTCATCAACTACTCCCATTTTTCAGCAGTCTTTTCCCAATAATAGATTCATTCCAAAGTCAACCACCATTCAGCGAGACAAGCCCAAAATTTGGAAGTACTAATGCTGCAATCATTGGCGCAGTAAGTGGAGCAATGCTTGCAATTCTCACTGTCTGCATTCTGGTTCTAACAGTCTTTCTCATCTATCTGTGTAGAAGACGAGGAGTAATAGGTAAGCACCATTTAGATGTAGATGTAATGTATGTATTTATTCCACCCTAGATATCTTCACAATGATATCTTTAGGTATCACCCGATATTTCAAGTTGTTATTTCACGTGCAAGCTCATTACCCTAGTAGTTATAGCAACTGGCCAAACTAGCCACTTACCCCGGTTTTACATCTACCTTCCTCTGGTGTAGCCTACTCAACCTGGTTAGTGCAGCTGCTAAAATATCAGCTGGGGGTGTGGGGAGCCCCTTGAACCAACTTTACCAGTGAGTTAGTTACCAGTCCTAGTACAAACTACAGTAGTGAAGATATCTAGTGTGGAATAAAATAAACCATACACTCAGGCAGAGTGATGTGGCTAGATATTTCACTCTCAGGCTTTATTTTCACTCGCCTCTGGCTATGAAAATAAATTAGCGTGCTCTTGAAATATTTCACCGTATCACACTCTGACTCATAAAGTGGTAAACTGTGCTGTCTTTTATTCTGAATTATCTCAGCTTTCTTATCCCTCTACTTTGCTCTTTCTTCTTAAATCATGGAGTCCCTCATTATCTTCCTTTGTCGGTCACTCATGCTTCTCAGTCTCTCTGTCCTTTTTTATTGTCGATATGGACGTTGTGAAACTTTTGCCTTCCCTTGTGAAACTTTTGCCTTCCATTTTGAAACTTCATCTTCTACTTTACCCATTCAGCTAAGGTTGATGCTTTACCAAACAGTTTTGGCTCATGAATTATTCATGAATACACACTGTTGGTTGTTGTTACTGACAGACAAGTGTATTATTATATAGATTAAATATAGAATAGCTATATTCATGTCAATGAAGGAGCTCACTAAATAAATTCATTAGATAATTATTGTTGTTAGCTATATTATTTAATGCAGGTTGTAAAATTAAACAGCATCATATGCAAGATGAAGAAGACTACTAGTGATGTGCTTGAGCACAAATGGCGAGCGAGCCTAAAGTCTATACTATTTTTATATGGATGATTTTGACTTCTAACACTGAAGCTACTGAAAATAAGGTCCAGTTTTTAAATTTAGCATACAAGGTAAAGGGATTTCAGTGCCATAGTAACAACTCTCTGCAACTGCTTGGAAGGAAAACAAAAAAAAAAAACAATACACGTTATTTAAAAGTTTTCTTTGTGATATTCTTTAGCTAAGTAGTGGTTGTAACACACAATGCTTTGACACAACTGGACATGCACCTACACAGACTTACCTTCGCGGTAGTCTAGTGGACAATGTATTTTCAAGTAAATACTGTTGCGCACGGCTTATAACCATGACAAAGAGCGCATTGACTTACCACCGCCACTAACTCGAATAGAAATGGAAGTCCCTTAAGTTTTCAAGTTTTAACTGCACCCGCAAAAGAATTCAAAACGGTAAACAATTCAATTTCTAGGGTGATACGGGTACTGACCGATAAACCAGAGGATTCTGTTTGGTGCAATTTGGGACGGGGTCGACCACATAACTAACACAAAAACGCGAGGGTCAAAGTACAAAATGACATACATACGTCCATACATATATACAAATAAATAAATAAATAAATAAACAAACATCCCCGATTTTCGATTGTGTTACCCCTGTAAGTGTCTCACTCGCTACGCTCGCTCGCCAATGAAGAAATTGCTCAAGATACATCTCAGAATCCCACAAACGATTCTCCTACAGTTATTGCTATGACAACCAATACATGTTATTTGGATCATCAAGTTAGCCACATGACATCCAATATGTCTTACAATAGACTCCAAATAGTGCCTCCAGCTCCAGTTGTCATGACTATCAATGAATCGTATGCCACTCCCCATCAAGACAATGTGGATAATGATTATGAAGAATTATCGTAAAATTCACATGAAATGTGGAACTATGGAGAAGAGACAAACTCATACAAGCACATAATGACCTACTTTGAGTGATTGTGTCATAACAATTTCATGTAGCAATAAATAAGTGTGGAAATTAACCTCATGATTGCTCACACTAAACTCCACCGCCTACACCTACCCCTGCCATACTCACCTCTATAACCTTTCGTGGAAGGAGGGAGAATGGTAATGCACAGAAACCTTCATCCAAGCCATTACTGGGTACCTGGTCCTACACCCCAACTAGAGTCCTGCTAGCCCACCCCTACTTATCCCTGCTAACACACCCACACTAGTTCGTGCCAGCACATACAGTCGTATTGCTCCACATTCCTTACATACTTCAAACTCAATAGTCCTGGTAACTCAAGTTTGTCCGTATTATGGGAGTGTATGTTCACACATTCTCTAAACTCACATCTAAATCCCTTCCTGATAACTGAGTAGGACCTTGCCCTAACTACGCAATGTATGTACCTGAGAGAGAAGTGCAATAACCATTGAGTTATCATATTCCAAAGAGTGGAGTTCACGTCAGTGTCACATTGGCAATGCCAGTATCTAAACGCCAGTATCTATTCACACATAAATATCACTAGTATAGCCTAATAATTAATGGTCTTCCTTTCCTGCATAATGAGAGGAGTGGATGAGAGGGGCTAATATTGTTTTGACCACATGCGACGTCCTTGCTTTCTGCTTTGTAACAATGAACTACCATCCTACTATTACCTCATAATAACAACAATAAATAATAATAACAATAAAAAATAATAGTAATAAAAAATAATAATAATGATGTATTCTCTCTTTTTCACAGGCGTTTTTTAACAATACAAAAAATGTTTGGCTGCCACCATTTTCTCATGCATTTCACTCCCTTGTCATTTCTCATTCAAACTAGCCACCATAGATCAGAAATTTACAGTATTTAAATAAAGATGACTTTTAGTTTTATTATGAAAAAACTAGGCTTCATTAAATTATTGTCCAAATTACACTTTTAGTCATGAAGACATAGCTAGTAAGTGTATATTTGTTTCATGTAGCTAACGACATTGAAGGAAGATAGCTGATTGTGAATTCTAGATGTTAGAGCTGGATAAAAGAAAGCAAGTTTTGTGAATGATAGGGACAAAATTACATTTGTTAAGTTCAAATCACAATTACTCATATGCTGCTTTCTGTATACGGGATGATAGTTTCATTGTATTGATTTTTTTTCTTTGCAGCAATCCTTTGACATCAAAATTATATACTGTTAGAAGTTGTGAATAGATGTGTTTCTATAATCAGAAGATATGAACAGATGTGTTTACATAATCAGAAGTAGCTAATGAATGAATTGTTTTATCAAGCTGATTAAATATAATTGAGAAACATACATTAGCTAGTTGGTATTACAGTCAATTGCATTTAAAGGTTAAAGTTCATTTAATTCATGAAATCCAGAGTAATAATTATCCAGTTAAAACCATACTTATTATCTAATTGATTTAGACAAGCAATCTAGTCAAAGAGTAGTCACCTACTTAGCACTGTGAAAAGAAATGCTATTAGCTATTACATTAAACACACACTGCATACAGTATTTTACCCTAACACATACAGTCCCAATAATAGTCTACCTACTAAGCACCACGGTGCCACACAACATAGTGCATTAATCCTAATAATGTTGGGAGCTTCAAATTTGTACTAACATCTTGCATTACAGGAGAATTCCGATGTTAATGATACTTGTCTGTTTTTGAAAAGATAAGATGATACCTATTATTTGTTAATTTTTTGGATTGCTTCTAAATGATGTTTGGAAGGTAGACAAGTCCATCTGCCCGGAATTCAAGTTATTAACATTAAATTTGTATTGACAATGTTGCAGGAGCTAATGCTACACTGGGTTCAGCATTAACATCACACTAGAAAACTTCCCTCCCTCCACCTCTTATCCCAGATAGAGCCCTGACCATAGAGTTATGTATAGCTAATTGCTTTACTTCAAATTACATGACATGAGATTGAAGTTGTTTTGCTCTTGTTTACCAAGCATTTATAATAATATTATAAATCTGTGCACAATCTGCTTTTAAGATTAGCCGAAAAAGTAGAATATATGTCAGAGCTTGATTGGAGAGTGGCTCTATCCACTTTTCTTTCCCAAAATTGTGTCTATATTCTGCTGTTTACAACTTCATGTTCTCTTGCTATTAGTGTTGGTACTTCTCTTAATCATTAGAATCTGTACGTTATCATTGCTAAGGGTAGTCAGAGCTCCATGGCTCGGCTAATAAATATTCTACTGCCATCAGTTATATTAAGTGTCCCTCTGTCAAATGCTGTGACCATTGGATTGGAAGGAATTAAGAGGATGCTGCTACCTGAAGTAATTGGAAACAAGCTTCTATGTGCTAGTGTGATGGATAACAGTCCCTCTAACTATGCAGCAAATATAGACATTGCCTATGAAGATCGCAGTGCTTATGGTAAGATGGACTGGATTACACTGTGCACAAGATTAATTTTGTACATGCTAGAGACTACCTCCCATAGATTGTATACTGCTTGTCTTACTAGTTGAATGACCCAGTTAGTTCTGACAGCCTCTGATCTTACATTATTTTACATCCTAAACACACACTCTTACTTTAACTCGTGCTAGTCGGCTTCCAAATGACATCAGCATGCATACTACATTAGCAAAAGGGACACACAATTAGATCAATATCTCAACCCATGGAACGTATTGTACTTGTAGGAAATATTGACTATGAAGAAACACCTCACCATTTTCTGTTTACTCCTAACAGCTCAAGACACTGTTTCAGTTTAACCATCATAAACGATGACAACTATGAAGTGAGAGAGGAGTTTTATGTGAACCTGACTACCACTGATAACATGGTCACACTATCTCCTAACTTCGTTATCATAGTCCTGGATGATGATGAGAGTGAGTTTGATAATTGGTGGCCAGTTGAGATTTTTTCTTGAAAGAATTAAGTTCCTTTCTCTCTTCCATTGTTTTCCATACCTCAAGGAGCATGAGCTTGAGTATACTCTCTTGAAAAACCAATTGACTCAAACTATTTTGCTAACACACAGCGGTATTTTAGAGTAAAAATTATTCAGGAATTTGATTAGTTGGAAATCATGAACTATAATATGGTTAAAACCTCATGGCCTTGTTACTTATGCACAAAATTTGAATGTAGTTATAAAAAGTGAACTAATAATAATTTGTCAGCATGAAAGGCAAACTTTTACTGTTACAAATAGGAGTTGTCACAGAATGGGAGCAATCTTCTTACACTGTTGGAGAAGGAGATGGACAGCTTAGGGTATGTGTTACACTCACTGGGTATCTAGAGGCTGTCTTGCAACAATCGTCAATCAGAGCAGCAGAAGGAACAGCCATCAGAGGCAACGGTAAAATCTAACTAGTATATTAACTACTAACACATTCTCATTAAATTATTTCAGATTTCAGTTTTCCTGACGATGTTCTCATTTTTCCTAAAACCAGCAACTCTAGCAGCAAGAATTGTTATACCGTAACTCTTATAAAAGACATTGAGTACGAAGAAGTGAAGAATTTTACAATATTTATTGTTAATAATGGACTTCAGAGATTGACAAGAGATCCTCAGACAACAACCATTGTCATCACCGACTACAATGGTTTGTTTATAGCTACATTATATACCTAATTCAAACACATTTTAACATAAGTGCATCATAGTATATGGCATAAGTAAGTCAAGTGTTAGTGTGTATTCCAGCTGTTTTATCAAGAGCTTTAGCTCCATTGCTGCAAATTTACTACTGGAACTATCTATTTTTTGTTTAGCCATAATAGAACAGCAACCTTCAAGTCTCTGTGATGGTGTTAATAACCTCATTCATTTCTCTGCGACCTGTAGTATCAACTCAAATACCTGTGATATCTTAACTTGTTCCACAAGTGACTGGAGTCTGTTTCTGTCCATTGATGGCTGCAACAGAGAGGTGACATTGAATGTGACGGATTACGATGAGGAGGTCTCCAAAACATTCACATCTCAAGTATGCGCACAAGAGTTAAACCACACCCACAACAACCAGACTGGAAGAATCACATTGACTTCTAGAGTCGTAAGAAATGGAGACCATTTTTATAACTTACTCTCAATACATGCTCCACTATTCAACCTCTCCTTCCCAACCACTGCTATTCCAGTAGAATAATGTTTCCTTCAAGGTATGTGTACAGAGTAGCAACATAGCAAGGATAGGAGATTGGGAGGTGAGACATACACTGTGGGCTCAAATCTGTACACCCTTTCATTTGCTCCTTAACCACTCCTATTTCTTTCAGAAGTCTTTTTCTGATCATACAGATTTTTTCCAAAGTCAACCACCAAAGATATTCAGTGAGACAAGCACAAAATTTGGAAGTACTAATGTTACAATGATTGGCACAGTGAGTGGAGCAATGCTTGTAATTCTCACTGTCTACATTCTGGTTCTAACAGTCTTTCTGATTTATCTGTGTAAAAGACGAGTAAAAATAGGTAAGCACCATTGAGGTATCAGATGTAGAAATACAATACAAGCTCACTTGACTAATAAAAATGTGTAACTGAAACAATTATTTAGCTTAGGTTACAAGCGGGATCAAGAAAAGAAAGACTTTGATGAAGAAATCACTCAAAATACACCTCAGAACACCTCAAACAGGTTTCCTGCAGTTATTGCAATGACAAGCAATAAGAATAATATGACATCCAATATGTCTTACAATAGACTAGTGCCTCCTGCTGAAGTTGTCATGGCTACCAATGAATCATATGCCACTCCCCATCAAGAAAATATGGAAAATGATTACAAAGAATGTTCATAAAGTTCACATGAAATGTGGAACTATGGAGGATAAGAGACAAACTCACACAAGCACATAATGACCTATTTCGAATAACAATTCCATGTAGCAATAAATAAGTGTGTGATTTATTTAGTCGAGTAAATTATTAACTCATTCATAATTCATGCAGAAAAAATTTAACTACTGTACTTTTTGCTTCACAAAGAAATAACTGATAAACTGGATACAATCAACATAATAAAAAAAGTTAGCATTTCTGATGCACGTAGTACAAATATTTTTGTAAACCTCAACTTCCTGTTAGTTGATTTGTTACATGTACACTCAAATTTCCCTAATAGGGACCTAATAACTTTGAAATATCGGTATCCGAGAACAATTATATTTGCACTTGTACTTTAATATATAGGAATTGTAATTACTTATTTATAATTACAATTATACATACTTTGAGGAATAGCTGCTTGTATCTAAGGACAGCACACACCTTTTCCTTTGCTATTGCCATGCTTAGTAGGCTGCTTAGTAGAGGTAGACATTTTTGATCTGGGTGAACAGGGTTGGAGCCCAGCTGGGAAGATAATCCAGCTGCTGTAAATTTACTGTACCCTTTTTACTCAAACCAGCAGCTGTAAATTGATTCTACAACTCTGGTACATACATACACTGTATACTTGATGGACCTGCTGATCCTTACCACACCTATAATGCAGTATTGGGGTGCCCAGTAGAGGGGAGTGCCCTGAACTGGGGAGTCTGGATAAGGGGAGTTTGAGTGTATAATTTAGTCTATATTTTGTGTTTGTTTGTTCATTATGCTTCTTGCCCAAAATGGTTTTAAGCTAAAAACTTAATTTTTGTTCTCTTTTTCTTTATTATAAAATTAAAAAGTATATAATAAGAAAAGTCCCTCTCCCTTTTCACCCTTCCTTTGCAACCATAGTCGCCCCCCTCCCCCCCCCCCCCCCCCCCCCCCCCCCCCCCCCCACTCAACTTTTTGGAAGCCATTTAATATGTATAATTTAGTCTATATTTTGTGTTTGTTTATTCATTATGCTTCTTCACATGATGCATAAATTAAGATGTGTATTCTTGTATGGGACATTTATGGTTTTCAATTCTCTGCTGAGCATGTGCCACGAGTAGTCAATACAGTGGCGGATGCATTATCTAGAGATAGAGCTGATCTTGCATCCACTGTTGTGTCACAGATTCCGAAGACTCAAGTGCCAACACACATACATTAACTCCTAGTAGTGGACAGGCCGGGCACCAAGGCCTGGCAATGTTGTTTACTGACTCTTTGAGAATGGAATTTGCACAGTCAACATGAAGAGTGTATGAATCAGACCAGAGACGGTACCTTACTTTATGTCGGAAGCCTGCCCTGACTCCATTGCCAGCATCAGAGTTGACATTGTGTTGATTTGTAGCCTCATTGGCCACGGAACACTTATCATATTGAGCAGTAAGGTCATACTTAGCGGCAATTCATCACCTCCATATATCTAATGGGTTCCCTGATCCCTCTAGTGTACCGGTTCCTCAGCTTGGCTATGTTCTGACTGGCAGGTGTCGTCTTGGGTTGCTAAGGCTAGAGAGCTAAAGGCCTCTCATTACACCACAGATCTTGCGGCAAATTCACAAGTATTGGTCCTATCTTAGATATCCTCAACCTAACTTGCAGGGTGGAAGGGGCTATCAGGAAAGTCAACCAAAACATCATTGATGGATATTGGCATGTACATAGACATCGACTGAGACACACGTGTAAATTCACCAGCTCTTAGGAAACCGAAGAATCCTGAGGAGAAGGCTGCCCATAGCAATATTCTGTCTGTACCCGGGCTTGACTGTGTCAGTTTGGAGCCAGGTTCACCGTAATACCGACATCTGAACACTACCTACCTACAACGTGTGGTGGATTTACACCCTACCAGTGATTTTGTTTCAGTTGCCATCACACTGAAAATACTTACAATCATAAATGAAAACAAACAAACGAACAACATTTTATAATTCAAAATGAATAGCTAATTTCCAGTTACTTCATGTCTGAAATAAAACAATCATTGTTTAAATTTCTTCCTTGGTGCACAAAAAAACTAAAAAACAAACAAACAGATAGCAAAAAAATATTAATAATTTAACTCAATTTACAAAAATACATTGAAAGACCACAAACCCTAATACATATATTGAATTAAAGGTAACTCACCCCTTCGTATGTAATAACTTTCACAAAACCAGATCTGGGATCGATGTGGACTCAAAAATATCTATAAAAAATTGATTGTATATCTCAGGCTTTGCCTGAAGAATTGCAATGGCCGAGTGTCAGCAGAGTCAGTTCCCCAAATGATTTGACAATTGCATCTTTTAAGTTTCCAGTATCATTTCTTTCACTTACATAAGTAACTGGTCAACATAAATCTCTGTATTCCACAAATAGCAATTTTGAAAGAATTGTTTACTGAATATACAAGAAGATATCAAAAAAGCAGAACACAGTAAGGAAATTATTGCTAATAGCAGAGCCATTACTATGGCTGCTACAAGTTTACCATCATCGTATTTACCCACTCAAGAGCATCACTCAACTCAATGCCACTTAGATTTCACGTGTGCATTTAGAAATATTATAATAATATATAATACTTATTACATGAGTCAAAGTGTGATATGGTGAGATATTTCACAAGCAGGCTAATTAATTTCAGAGCCAGAGGTGAGTGAAAATAAAGTCTGAGAGTGAAATATCTCACCATAACACTCTGAGAAGTGGAATAAGTGGTTTATTCCACAGTAGATACCTTCACTGTAGTTAGTACTAGAGGAAGGGTAACTCATAGTCTAAAGTTGGTTGTAGGGGCTACCCACACCCCCAGCTGATATTTTAGCAGCTGCTCTAACCCTGTTGAGCAGGGTACACCAGAGTAAGGTAGTTGTAAAAACTAGAAAATTGAAAAGTTTGGCTGGCTGCTATAACTACAAGGGTAATGAGCTTGCAGCAGTACAGTGAAATAATAGCTTGAAATATCTGTGAGTTATTTAACAATCATTGTGAAGATATCTAGGGTGGAATTAATATGTATATATAATATAAATGGTCATAGTGTAATATGGTGACTATTTCACAAGCAGACTAATATTTTCACTCATTTATAGCTTGTGAAAATAAAGTTTATGATTAAATATCTTGCCATGGAGAGAGGTTACTGCAGTTGATCACTCTACTCAAGGTTTAGATTTAATATTAATTTGTCTGTAAACACAGAGAAATAATTATAAATAATAATATTGTCATTTGCTTCGTGTGTTCCAGGTATCTGCGATGTCATGTGGTCTCCTACCCCTTTCTTCACATGCGCTCTCTGTGAGTCAGTTATAGTCCAGTCTTGCGTGTGATGAATGTTTCTTAACTGCAGAAGTATTTTATTTCTATCTTTTGCTATAGTATTAACATTATGATAGCACACAAATCTGTGGTGTTTGCAACACTCGTGTGGTGAGAAATTGCACTCGGCTTTGCCTCCTGAAATGTTCTCACACCACATGTGCTATTAATCTAGAATACCACAATTTTCCGTGCTATTATATTAATATAATAATATATATATAATAGAGAATATATATAATACTTATAGCACGAGTCAGAGTACAATATGGGAAAATATTTTACGAGCACGCAAAATATTTTCACGAACCAAAGGCGAGTGAAAATGTGGCGTGAGAGTAAAATATCATTCCCATATTGTACGACGAGTGTGATAAGTGATTTATTGCTTCTTTGAAATTTTTCTCAACCGGTTTACAATACAATTTTCATTGATTTTACTCGCTACGCGCGCTACAAGGAGCGTACAATATAAACCGTACAATATGGGAGAATACAGAACGCTCGCGTGATGCGGAAATATTCAAGTAAAAATATCAAAGCTGCAATAAATATATATATATATTCTGTCAATTTTTCAAAATCCATTTCTTTGTTAGGTTCTGTATACAACTAGTTATGGTAGTCCTTTGTTCACAGAGTTTACTGGTAGGTATGTATCTGGCATTGATTGGTATGTGTCTGGTCCAGGTGGGGAAGATAGCTTACTGTGAAGCTAACTGGTTGGACTATTCTGCTAATGAAGATGAGCTGGCAGCCATCTTTGGAGAGAGCAAGGTAAATACAAGATGATAGTGATAGAGGAATGCCTCCGGGTCGAGAAGGTAATTGGAGGGGCGTGGTGTTCTACATCATTAGCTAACTGAGTTGACCGGGCATACATGTGAGGTACAATTCTTGTATTGCCTGAGGCACTGGTCTTACATCATAGTGCCTTGAGCTTATTCTTATACCCAGTGTGGAATACGTTGTTTTTTTGTTGTTGTTGTTTTTTGTATGTACTAGTTTGACTTAAGATAGTTTGCCTTTTTATTGAATTATAAATTTCATGTTGTATGATTTTATTTGTATGGTTCGTTGCTTCCTTTCAATTGTGGTAAGATTAGTTTCTTCAAGTAGAGCAACACAGAGAATGAGTTATTATGAGGGTCATTGAGGAGTGTAAACTCAGCTTGAATACCAGGACCAGCTAGTCTTAGCTAGCTGTCTCCTGGCCCATGACCTACTCATGCCCACTCAGAAGATGAGCTGTTATAGGGTAATGTAATAAATACTGGTGCAGGAAGGTTAGTTGCCATGTTTACATTCTTTAGCTATTGCCCTAGGATGTAGTTACGGTACAGGAATTAGTCAAGCCTGTCTGTTTGACACCTGTGCTCACTTCTGGTAGAATTTTTAAATAGCTGGAGAGAAGGGTCAGGGATGGATTAACATAACCTAGCCCACCAAGCGATGTGGCAAATATCATTAGCAGTGGAGTTTAATTGGGGTGGAGTTTAATTAGGGTGAAGTTGAAATCTCATCCGGCCAATTCCTCAGTGTAATCTTCAGTGTTGAGGTCAAAGTTGGAATATATATTTGATTCTGTAATGATCACATGTATCAAGCATTCACGAGAAGAGAGCACTTTACAGCTTCATATTGAATTATAAGACTTTCCCAGGAAATAGAGAACTGCGTATGGCTATGACTGATACGTGACGCTTATCACCATGGCGACACTGCCACCTTTCCCCCAAAGTAGTGCACTTTTTTTTTTGTAGTATAAATATTTCTTTAGTAAGAAGTGAATCTAGTTAGAAAATGTTACACTTTGGAGCTTTTAATGTTGGTCTATGTGTGTTTATGTGTGCATATGAGCATGCATGTGTGTTTGTTTGTTTATGTGTGTATACATGTGTGTTTATGTGTGTGTTTGTGTGTATTTATGTGTGTGTTTGTGTGTATGCCATGTGTGTTTATGTGTTTGTTTGTGTGTGTATGCATGTGTGTTTATGTGTGTGTTTGTGTGTATTTATGTGTGTGTGTGTGCATGTGTGTTTATGTGTGTTTATGCGTGTGTTTATGCGTGTGTTTATGTGTGTATGCATGTATATGCATGTGTGTGTGCACATGTGTATGTGTGTGTGTGCAGGTGGTGGTACTCCTAGGGTGTGGCATGCTGGCGCTGGGGCAGGTTGTGGAAGGAGCGTTCAGGACAGCCCACACAGTGGTTCAGGCGTGCCAAATTCAAGTACGAGATATAATAAAACGTGGTTCATTAGAAAGCAGTGGTAACCAAGGAAATTGTGAACAAGTGGGTGGGATAATTTGGTCTGTGAGTGAGTGGTTGTGATAATTACCAAGTGGGCGTGAGTGGGTGGACTAATAGTCACCTCGTCGCCACAAGACAGAGTGGAGTTGGAATGCCAAGTTAGTGGGACGGAGTGTATCTTTAAGAAGAAATTAATCTTGATCATATCTACAGGAATTCTGTATACAACCATTGTACAAGTGAGACCTGTTTTGGGGAAACCCCCTGCACTCCAATCCCCTCCAACTGATTGGTTTAGCTATAGGAATTATTATTGTCTTGGCAGCAAGGAATTGAAGTTTTAAAGTATAATCTGTTCAATTTACTATTATTTAGTGTTAGCATGTCCCCCACCATACAGCAGAACATTTGTACTAACATTTGCAAACTCATAAGGTATTTTATACATCGTTTATTTTAGTTTAGTTACTTAAGTCCACCTTTTTTGAACCCAGATATTCATGAATACACACACAGCTGTCGTCATCGATACACTAACAGCTACTGCTAATATTGTCATGACTGGTGACACTTTACCAACCTGGTTATTGAATGAAGTATTCATTAATACACACAATGTCGTTGCCCACTTACTTTTGTTGATCCACCAGTGTCATTATTGACGATGCTTTACCAACTCATACTGATGACGCTTTACCAACTCAGACTGATGACGCTTTACCAACTCATACTGATGACGCTTTACCAACTCGTACTGATGAAGCTTTACCAACTCATTTTTGTTGACTCTTTACAAAATTGGCTCAGCTAATGAATTATTTGTGAATACACACCAATGTCGTTACTGACAGACAAGAGATTATTAGTATTACTATTTCTGTTGATTTTTTTTGTTATGATTATTATTACTGTTGTTATTTTCGTGGCTGCATGGTGCTCATGAGTGCACTTTGTGTGCACTGATGCAATATTACAATTTCCAATTTATTCAGAATTAATGACAGAAATACTTACACACTATAGTACAACTGTAATACATACACACAGTTCACTATCTAATACAATTACAGCATCAAGTTCAGAAAGTTCAACCAAATTTTATTTCTATCTTGTACGTGGCACTGGTCAAATAGTCTTCGGCACACACTGAAACTATGTATACGAGAAATAAATGAGATAGCTAAATACTATTTTCTATTGCCAAATATAATGTAATCTTCCTATCATTCTACTTTTTTTATTACAACAATAGAAATCGATTACAAGAAGCTCATCTAATAATGTCGTCTGTACAATGACATTATTACAAAGAGTCGATAGTAAATGTTAGTTGATAATTGAGGACTTAAATCAATCCAACTAGCACGTACCCCATCATGCATGCAGTCATCATTGTTACAGATACAAGTGTATTAGTTTTGCATAGCCAGATCCTTTACCTATAGCTACGCTGGGAATGGGTCTGGTGGCATTAGTACATAGTACCAGTTCAAAACATTCAGATCTCAGGTGTAAGTTGCAGTTTCAGTCGTGGTTGTCAACAATTTTTGGTTACCGTAGCCACTTAATCAGCTCTTTTCTGCGGTCCCAAAACTTGTGTGTACTAGAAGAACAGGGCAGTGGAACTTGCTGCAAATATGCCAAACACTAGAATTCATGAAAGGGCTGCAGGACGAGTAATTTTATTGCTTATAAAATGGTAAATACACAGGTAAGACATAGAAAGCTTTGCTCTTTGATCGGATAAAAAACTGGCGATTTTGTGACAGCAGTAATAGTGTCATTTGGCCAAACTGTGTAAAAATCATAGCTTATTACAGTTGCTGATTGGTACACTATATCCTATGCCAAATTGTGCTAAGTACAACATACTAACTTATTTCTAGCATCTATGCTTATAGTATACCAATAAGTGCCATACAAGTAATACAGTGTTATAAGGCAGTTATAGCTCAGCTTATATCCACCTGAGCTCACAGTGCAAGAGATATTTTGTACGAGCATTGTGCATTGAAAGTTATTATGTGTGCAGTACTTTTACGTTTACGGTTTTAACCACGGGTAAAGTACTAATTACATTCTGGTACTATGAACTGACGTCACAAGACCCTTTCCGGTTGTAGTGGTAGGTAGAGGGTCTGGCTAGGCGAGACTATAATATTATTATATAGATAATAGCTATATACTCACCCTATCATATGTGATGACTTTTATGAAGCTATTGTGTAAAATAGCTGGATATCCAGACAGCACATCAATATAATCTCCATACTGGTCAGCTTTGACTTGAAGAAGAGCAATATGACGAGATTCCAATCCAGTAAGGTTTCCAAACGACTGAACAATAGCATCTTTTAGGTTCTCAATATTATCACCCTCAATTGAATAATTCACCATCCTGCGTAATGGCCCACACTCCACGACAGCCAGGCGAAATGAGCTATTCAAATCTATGAGAAAAGTATTAGAGTAAACAGGATCATTCGGAGGCTATTCTTCAACTATCTTCGTCAATGATTACTTGATCAAATCACATTTGTTTTATAATGGATTTGCACTTACTTTCAAATGGAGTTGGTGTAGTGACTTTGACCACCGGAGTTGGTACTATAGCAGTAGTGGCACTCTTTTTGATGGTAACTGTTGCTGTACTTATACCAGAAGCTACATATGGTTTATGTAGCACAAGTCTCACAGAAAATTGCCTCTCATGTTCTTTTGCAGAATTTTCAAATATCCTAATGAAAGCACACTCCTTTTGAATCCCACACTTTCTCTGAAATCTTATGGATTGGCACAGCGGTACAGCCAAAATGAAGTCTTTATTTTCTGGTCACACAATAGAAATTGGGTGTAATGTTTGCCACATACATACATACATATCCTGCAGTGATATTAAATAGAAACGCTAGCTATAAAAGTCATTAACCCTTGGTAATTATTGTGTATTAACAGCACTCAACAAGTAAAAAAAAAATACTGTTGGGACCAAAAAAAATCGTCCACAGAGCTATATTTAATCTAGCATAGTATCTGCAACTTATTGCAAATCTATCAAAAGTGAGCACTCTTGTCATGCTTGATTTAAGTGGTGTTAACTGTGATCTTGTATTGTAATCATGTGATGAAGTAATTATTGTTTCAATTTGCTGATGTGATAGTGCTCCAAGTAGCCAGTAGTAGTTGTACTTTGCTTACTTTTGCCAAAACTTGAAATTTTGTGAGTCGTATTTAGTTGTTGTTGTTGTTGTTCATGTATAACTATGCATTAGTTCACACTAATCAATTTTCTATAATTTAAATGACTCTACAAGTAGCTATTTTGTTTTCTGCACTGTTGTGCCAACTTAAAAACCTGGGTTGATGCCATTACATATTTCATGGACACACAAATACCAATTGTTTAAGGGTACGCTGCCACCAGTTCTAGTGCAACTATGCAGCAGGTGCTTTTCCACTTCATCAAATCTATAGGTTTTCTTATATTACTAATATTTGATGGGTGAAGGGGCACAGAGATGCTGCACAAAACAAAAGGACAGATACAAATGACAAAGCTCAACTTATACACAGGAAAAGGTAATTAGACACCTGGCTAGGTAGGTCAATTAACACACATAACTTATGATTAGATTAATTACCACATGCACTACACAGCTACTATAATGAATAAACTTACACAATTATAGAAAAAAAAGAATGAATTAATACAATAGAATAACATAATACATAAATTGTTCATGGACCTTTCTTAGGCCCCACAATAAATACAAAGGTTACTTACCAATTGCAGATCCATTTTGAACTGAAAAATCTGCCATGACTGGAAAAAGTGTGTCTCTTGCTACTGCACAAATCTGTAGTGCTCTGTTAGATCTACCAATTCCTTCAGAAACTATATATTCTGACTGTTCAAGAGATACTTCCACTGCTGGCAAATCACAGTCAGACACTATAGGAAAATAATTCATTAATTCATAAGTAACTGTATAGATACACCTAATGTCTATTTTTAGGGCTACAAGTAGAATATCTCACCATAATCAATACTTGATTTTTGAACTTACAACTGCATGAGGAATTTTTGCAAGTAGTAGCAGAACCAACAGCGTGTCGTTCACAAAGTCTCAAGTTGTTGTGCGGTGATAGCCAGAATGATGGATAATTACAATCGACTGTTGCTCCATTGGAGGGTACTAAAACAGGACCTCTAATCTCAGTGAAGTTGCAAGCCAGAACTGTGATCGATGCTGAAGTTTGTGCATAAATGATAGCTCCTTTACTACCATGAGAGCGGCAATTATGAAAAATGCAGCTGACTATCACAACCTTATCTCTTCTGGTATGTAGATGGACTACAGATGTGGAATGGCTATTGGCGAATGTACAATTTGTTACGTATATGGAAGAACCATCAAAGAGGCTAATAGCAGCTCCTCAAGTAATGTGAGTGATGGAGGAACATCTTATATATCCAAAGGAGTGTGTTAAGAGAACTGCAGAGGACTGTGAACCAGAATTAACGTTACTCAGTTCACTTCTGGTAAGTTGAAACGAATTAACATAATAAAAGTGTATTATAGTACTTGAAAACCAATTATATCTGTTGAATTTGCATTGATCAATGCTTACATTGTTGCTAGTCCAGAGATCCAGACCATCTCGGAGAGAAAGAAAATCGGAATTCTGAATGACAATTTCAGTAACACTTACAAATACCACATTGCAGTACAAAATTGTAAGACCTGAAATTTTAGCTCTTGTAGCGTAGGAAAGTTTGATCAATACAGTTGAGTACCTATTCGTACATGTGATGTTACTAACATCAACGCCAGAACCTTTCAATTCCCAGTATGTCATATCTTCAAAGAGCTTGCTCCTTGTGATTTGGTGGTTACCAGGCATTACTCTGAGAACAACATTACGCGAAGAAGTGGAGAAACTGGCTAATGTGCGACAAGTAGAACCTCTTCCAGAACAGCTGGGATAAATATTTATCTCCTCAGACAAAGTCAATTTAGTCAGGACAGATAGAACTCCAAGAACTAGAAGATAAGAAGTAAATCTCATGACCTCCATCATCATTGATCAGTCTGAATGCAATGTTCTCAAGCAAGCTCAACTCACTTTTATAGCCACCAATTGTGGCTAGATAGAAGGCTATAAAGTGCTGAATAGGAAATTGTTGTTACCCACAAGAATTTATGCCTTAGCTGTTAATAGTATGGCATGTAAATTGCCCATTATGGGGAAAATCATAGTTCAATTTGAAGTTGCATGGGGAAAGTGAAATAGAAAATGATTTTTTTTAAGCTGGCCTACTGTTAGAGAGTGATAGCACAGGTAATCTGTGCTATTATGGATCAATAGCACTTGTAAAGCAATTGAAATAGCACTAGGCCTTGCCTCGTACTATTTTAATCGCATTACTCATGCTATTAATACCGAACAGAACAGTTACTCATACATATAGCTACCTATCAATATATGATTCAATTAGGCTGGTATTATGGTGTACTCACTGATAGCAGCAGTAAATCTCTGGGATGTAGTTTCTTGTCTTACATGAGAACCACATCTTCTCAAAATGACTGTAGTACAAACCCCTTAGCACTAGGTGTAGGTCCGCAGTCGTCGGAGGGCTTTGAGGTCTCCCCAACTGGCAACCTGGAGGTACGCCGCCACCAGAATCTGTCCCCACCGTTCGCCGAAGGTCGTTTGAGCTCACCAGCGCCTTTATGCGGAGGTCACTGGGCCCGTACAGACACGCAGGCAAGAGACACCAAAGTTAGGTTTTATCCAAACTAGTTATCACAGAAACAGACTGATTGACGCATGCGCGGCCAAGAGTTTTATAGGCCAGCACACGCACATACACGGATGAATACGTAAATGCAATAAATAACGACCACGCCCACTATGAGCTACGTGACACAAAAAAGAAAAGAAAAAGAAACAACACATGTGTACAAACAGAATCATTTCAGTCCAGTCTTCAACTCTTCTTCTTTCTCTGTCTTCTCTTCCTGTCGGAGGCCAGACCCACAGGTCCCCCCGCCAAGGCCAAACCCTCTGGTTGGGCCTGACAAACAACATCAGAGATGGGCTCCGACTCGTCCACTCCAGTCCAACCTTGTCTGCTGAGACCATCGGCATTCCCATTGGCCCGTCCAGGTCGAAACTTGATAGATAAATCCCTGTCTTGTAACTTAAGTGCAAACCTCATGAGACGCTTGTTCAGATGGCGCTGGTTAGCAAGGAGACACAGGCTCGATGATCTGTAAAGACTGTCACAGTTCTACCATACAGATAATAGTCAAAATACGACAAGGCAGCAACAATAGCGAGGGATTCCAATTCCGTAACTGAGTAGTTCAGCTCGGCTCCCTTCGGTTGGCGGCTGAAAAATGCCACCGGTAGCTCTTCTTCCCCTCTGGTGATGTGAAGACACGCCCCCACACCACCGCCAGATGCATCAGTATATAAACTAAATAAATCACTACATACAGGTACAAATAACACGACACGCTTACATAAAGACTCACGCAAGGCTTTGAAAGCCGTATCCCTCTCCTCAGTCCAAACGACACGAGCTGGCGAGGAGAGAGCAGTAGCCGGGGAGAGGACAGAAGACCACTTGGAGAAACCGTCAACGAACTTGCGATAGTAGCTCATACTCCCAAGAAATGATCTCAACTGCTTCTTTGACACTGGCCGTTTGAATTCAGCCATGGCTGTCACCCTAGCCTCTGGCACCGCAACACACCCACAACCAATCTGATGGCCCAAATACTCCATGAATTTCCTCCCAAACTCGCACTTCACCCTCTTTATTCTAAGTCCCGCTTCTCCCAAGCACTCAATAACCTTCCTCAAATCTACCAAATGCCTTCCCCAATCTGGACTAAACACAATAACGTCGTCTATGTAGTTACGACTCACACTACTCACTGGCCGCAGCACTTCTTCCAAGATGGCTTGAAAGATCGCCGGGGCATTTTTAAGCCCAAAGGGCATACGTTTAAACATAAACTTTCCTGCTGGGCACACAAACGAGGTTAATTCCATGCTAGCTTCATCCATTTTAACCTGATGAAATCCGGAAGTCAAATCCAGTTTCGACAGACAAGTACTAGATCCCACATTCTCAAGAATTTCTGTCAAAGTTGGCAGCCAAAATCGCCTAAGTGGGGTTCTACGGTTTAATTCACGAAAATCAACGCAGATTCTCACAGAGCCATCTTTCTTACGAACTGGGACCAATGGACTAGCCCATTCAGAGTCAGTGCGGACAATCACACCAGAGTTCAGCATCTTCTCAAGTTCGTCTTCCACACCCTTTCTAATCCCCACAGGCAACTGACGTGGAGGTAAATTCACAACCTCAGCTCCATTCCACAACTTGATCACACACTTCCCAACCTTACAAGTACCTGGAGCATCAGAAAAGTAACTATCTACTGCACATAAAACCTCAGCCAATTCACGCCCCTCAAATCCATCACAATTAGTACTACTGAGAACAGATTTACGATCCCAATCAGCACACATTTCCTCATCCTCTTCTGCTACCACACTGATAGAATGCACATTCGTCTCATGCACACCATACACCTTAGTATTGTTTATGTGTACCACACGGACTGGATGTCCTTCACCTTTCCATACCTTATAAGTTACACGAGAGACTTTCTCAAGCACTTCGTAAGGCCCTTCCCAGGATGCTTGCAGGGAAGCATGCATCCCTGGGATCCTAAGCAACAATTTAGACCCTACTTCCAGACACCGATCACTTTTAGTCTTATTAAAAGACAGACACCTCTTCTCCGTACATTGACTCTCATTGGCCATAGCCAAATCATGCAGCAACTTTAGCTTATCTTGAAGAAGTAACACCCACTCTTCCACATTTACCTTATCAAAGACATCATCTACCCAGCCAGAATACAACAGATCAAGAGGACCTAACACGTTCCTACCATAAACTAACTGATGAGGAGAATAGCCAACGTCCCTATTGGGCACCTGCCTAATGGCGAATAGTGCCAACGGCAAGAAAGACGCCCAGTCAATGCCTGACTCCACAGCCTTAGCCAACATCGGCTTTAGTGTGCCGTGAAGCCGCTCAACAACCCCGTTACTCTGGGGTCTGTAAGGAGACGTAGCAATCCTATCTATCCCCAACATGTCACATATGTTTGCCATCACTTGTCCCATAAAAACACTACCCCGATCTGATAGAACTCTCATCGGGATCCCCGTCCTAGACACAATGTCAACCAGACAGCTAGTCACCTCATGAGCAGAGCAAGTCCGCATAGGTGCTGCCTCAGGCCATCTAGTGGCCATACAAATATAGGTAAGCAGAAACTTCACTCCACCCTTGGCTTTGGGTAGAGGCCCGACTATATCGATAGCAATCGAGTCAAACGGTACCGAAATGATCGGCCGCTCAACCATCTTTGCTGCCTTATTGCCAGCAGCATTAACTCTGAGACAGATATCACATGACTTAACATACTGAATCACGTCTTTACTCATGCCTGGCCAAGTGAACTTGGCATTAAGGAGCTTTCCCATGCCCCTCACCCCTACATGACTACATTTGTCATGTGCTAGTTCCAAGACTTTTGCTCTCCTGAGCTTGGGTAACACCAGCCTATCTATCTCTTCACCATCTGGCCCAACAACTCTATGAAAAAGTAACCCATCTACCCACAGGTATCCACTCAAAGACTTACTGGCTAGCTCCTTACACTGCTTCAACGAATTGTCATCCTTCATCTGGGATTTCAACTCATCCACGTCCGACAAATCCCTGCTCCTAGGGCACCCCAAACTCATAGACTCGTCTGGGTTACTATCAGAGCAATTCACGTCACTCAGGTCATTGTTCACCATACTACTCTCAACACTCTGATCACCAATTACAGGATCGTCTTGTACCACAAGTGGAACAGGATCAACTGCGGCCATATCCTTCATGGCTCTGGTCTCTTGGGCTAGGGAGGCCATCCAACTTCCTGCCCTTGTAACCACTCTGACCTGGACATCCTCGGAGTGCTCATGAATCGACTGTGAAGCATCCACCACCTCGTCAGTGCTCAGAGCTACCTCTGCATCCTCCAAAGAGGATGACTGGGTGTCCGGGGTGTCACCGGAGTGCCCCGCCTCCCCCTCATTCTTGGGCAAGAGGGAAGCGGCACCCAGAAGGAGCCGCTTTGCCATTGGTCCATCCATCGGGACCGAAAACAAAACTTTGCCATTTAACATGCCCTGCTGGGCAACGGCAACTCTCGACTCAAATATTGAATCATCAATCTCAAATTCTACATTGGCAGTGCACAAGGTGACTGGCACTCCCGTTGCCCCCCGAACCTCTATCGTATCCGGGAGTATCTGGGATTCATACACCAGACACCCTGGCACTACTGTAATCTCAGCACCTGTGTCAGGCACTATCTCACAAATGATGTCATTTACCTTTCCACTCACAACTGGGGTACCTGCAGTCACTGCCACCCAGCTGGCATTGAGGGGCTTGTTCCCGGTTTTGAGGCCGAGATATTTTCTGCCACCTTCAGCTGCCTTGCCCTGCTCCCTGGGAGCACGTTCCGTTCTGTTTGGACAATCTGGGGCTTTGTGACCAGGTTGCTGGCATGAGTAACACACTATACCAGGCTTATTGTCATCTCTCCCAACCTTACATTCATAGGCCCAGTGTCCTACCCGTTGACACCTATAACACCTGAGCTGACTGCCACCGTAATTGCCATACCTTCCCATTCTGTATACATCTGTTCTATCTGCGTCAGTCGTGTGTAATGACAGCGCAAGCTTATTTAGCTCCTTAAAAGACGTGATTTCACGGCTGTCCATAATGGACCTCTGATGACTCGGTAAGCTTTGCCTGTAGATGGCAGAAGCAAAGAACAGCAAGATATCTTTACGATCACCCAGTGTCATATTCACAGAATCCATCAACCCTTTTAAGTGGACATATTTCTGGAGCGGATTCATACCCTTAACATCGGAACTAAATTCAGAGGTTAGCTTACTCCCAAGACTCGTTCTACCTGAGCCAAGGGAATCTATAAGCGTTTGCTTCAATTCCTCATATGTGCAGTCATCTCGATCTATAGAGGCTACAATCTCAGAAGTAGATTTGGATGATAGCTTCTGGAATAAGATAGTTTTGAACTCTCGCCTCGGTACACCAATATCTGTTAAATCAGCTTCGAGCTTGCGCACATATTTTGCAATATCCAGCCCGTCCTTGTGAAGGGCTAGACCTTGCACCTTCCTTGTCCGGTCAGTCAGGGAAGTATCATGGGATGGCATAACAGGGAAACCACGGGCAAGGGACCTTATAATGCTCCTCAGTTCCCGGTTGGACAACTCGTCATCATTCTCAACGCCATCATCCCTACCCTGTCTAGCAACACTCCCCTCTCTTGCATGTCTCACCACATCCACAACATCACCATGTACTCCAGAACCTACTGGCTCACGTCCCTCTACCTCTTCTATCACTTCTCCCAAGTCATCCATACTCCCTACAACAGTATTTCCACTCTCACTCCCAGAACTCTCTATCACAATCCCACTACTTTCACTACTAGACAGAACACCACTCTCACCACCTTCCAGCAACACTTCCGAGTTTAATTGAGATGACCGGCTTGCAGTACTTAGCTCTTCCTTCGTTAGTTTCGCCTTGCACCTTCTCTCCGGCTGTGCTCTCGAACTCATCCAACTCGCCCGTCCAGACCTTGAAGACTTTTACGGCCTACAAAGACAAACAGCAACGAGATGAAACAAAAATTACAAAAAGCACAAAAAATTGTGAGCATAACAAAAATAAACAAAAACTTATACAATAAAACGTCAAAACAACGAGAATAGACAAGCTATACAAAACCGCAAAAATAGCGAGCACGTGTAGTGCGCAACAAAAAGAAAAGATACACAATACCAATATGAAACAGTTTGTAGCCAAGTCTATCGATGGTATGGGGCTGTGGACGTCTCCTTCGCTTCTTTAGAGCGTCGAAGGCACACCGCTGCCACCAATTGTAGGTCCGCAGTCGTCGGAGGGCTTTGAGGTCTCCCCAACTGGCAACTTGGAGGTACGCCGCCACCAGAATCTGTCCCCACCGTTCGCCGAAGGTCATTTGAGCTCACCAGCGCCTTTATGCGGAGGTCACTGGGCCCGTACAGACACGCAGGCAAGAGACACCAAAGTTAGGTTTTATCCAAACTAGTTATCACAGAAACAGACTGATTGACGCATGCGCGGCCAAGAGTTTTATAGGCCAGCACACGCACATACACGGATGAATACGTAAATGCAATAAATAACGACCACGCCCACTATGAGCTACGTGACACAAAAAAGAAAAGAAAAAGAAACAACACATGTGTACAAACAGAATCATTTCAGTCCAGTCTTCAACTCTTCTTCTTTCTCTGTCTTCTCTTCCTGTCGGAGGCCAGACCCACACTAGGCATGGGCCAAATATGCCTCACTTTCCACCTCTGTTCCAATGCTTGTCAAATTCACTTATAATGCCTTGAAATTTACCTGTTATGCTCGTATTATGCCCAATCATACACTCGAATTGACGGCAAAATAATCGTATAGAGTAATAATTATGAATTTAAGATAGTGAGCTTGAATGTTAAATAATGTACTATGAGAGAGCAAAAAAAGTCAGTTTATAGCTTGAATTAGTGCTTGTTATACTCAAGCATGATAGATGGTTCTACATTATCTAATAATGAACTTGTTGATTCACAGAATTAGGCATTTCTTAGTCATATAAACACTGTACTGACATACTATACCTATGCCTGCCACACACGGAGTCTAAGTGTACCATGTTCTTTCAGCATGAGTAAGCCTCTTCTCTCATATAATGATGCAAGCTTAGAAAACTATTTAACTGCTATGTCAGCACCTAAGGCCATCTATGCAGCAGTTATAATGTGAACAGCATTCTTTGCACTTCAAAATTAAAAAAAAATACCTATTTATTCTGACATTATGCTCGATGTTTTGGCACACCTATTGTGTTTGAAATTATGTCCGGCATAATGGGCACAGGCCTACTCAGCACCTTGAGACTTGAAAGGTGCTTCAAAAGCTTATTACATCAGGCAAAAAAAAAAGAAGCAAAAAACAACAACAACTAAGCAGCCATTCTTTGTGTATTGTGGTCTGAGTCCTTATTACTACAAAAGCTGCCAGTAGAGTGGCCTCATCTAATAAAATGCCAGTTGTCTGCAGATGTTTGCTTCTTTTTTTTTTTTTGCTCATTAGCTACGACTCAACAGCAGGAAAAAAAAAGAAAAGAAGCCTAAATGGAAGATTTAATTGTTGTTGGTCCCATAAGCTGTGGCATAGCTAGAGACTAGACTATTACTATAACCCAATTATTGCTCGTTCTTCACTTCAGTAAAACTGTAATGCTCTGAGTTGTACTATTAAATTACTTCTCATGCAAGTTACTCAGCTTCCCCGAATAGTGGTAGCTTCCCTAAGATTTTATATTATGCCATCCTGACTAACAGTGGCTGGCTCTAAACAACTAAAAAACCGCACTCAGCTACCAAAGAAAAAATGGCGGAGTGTTTGAATGTACGTCTGGTATAAAGTCTTAATACTATAATAACCAGTCGCAGCAACTTTTGTGATTTCAAAACAAGCGTTTCTCAGGAATTATCTCACAATTTGGAGCTTATGTTTAAAAGTTAATGCTGTAGTATCAGAAGAAACTGGGGTCAAGCCGAAAAAACCATGTTACTGCACGCACAAAAGAATTCAAAACAGTAAACAATTCAATTTCTAGGATGGTACGGGTAATGATCGATAAACCAGAGGATTCTGTTTAGTGAAGTTTAGGATGGGGTCGACCACTGAACTAACACATATATGCCAGGGTCAAAGTGCAAAAATTACATACGTCCAAACATACAATATTATATAAACTAGTAGTGTGCTTGAGCACAAAATGGCAAGTGAGCCTGCCTATAGTTATAGTTAGTTACGTTACATAAAACTATAGTATTACAATATAGTTACCATTAATTTTAGCAAACAAACTTTCTTACCTCAATTTCCAAAGTGGTTGGTAGATTCTATAGCATCTATTTTTAAATCCATTCCGATTGTCTGCATTACCAGTAACTTGTGTCAACAGGCACCTGGCTACACACACAAAAAAACGGCAGAGAGTATTTTTTCTCTCGTAATTTTAACTAAATTACGTAACTCATCTCAGCTTTAATATTATGGAATTCTGGCTATCTGAATTACCCCCAGATAATCAAAAATAAGCACTCAGCTACAAAAAACGGCGACATTTAAAAAAAAATGTACGTGTGGTAAAGAATTTTCAATGCCATAGTAACCACTCGCAACAACTTTTTGTGACTTAAATTTTAAGGAATTTTGTGACAGTTTTGAGCCTAACCCTAAAATAAGGCTTGCTTATCATTGTAGTATGAAGCTTGAGAGTGAAATATTTTGCCATATCTCTCTGACGAGCAATAAAAGGCAATAAACAGTATTATACGGAACATATACCCGATTTTCAATGGATCCCCCCTAGTACTGTCTCGCTTGCTAGCCAATTCTTAACTGCAGAAACAAAGACTAAAACATGATAGAAATTTTACTCAGCTTCGCCTCGCGAAAAATATTTCTCGCGTTACTCGCCAGTTTTTTTTTTGTGTTATTATCTTCAAATTTTCTCATTATTGCATATAAAGCTAAATAGCCCAACTAGACACCATTATCATCTTATTTGAAGATTCACTAATGATTTGATATAATATTCTAAGTTGTACTTTTGGATATATTATGGACTTTTGTTAGTATGTGCCAGTTATGAGTTAAAATTTTGTGAATGACTAAAAATTAATATCTGTTATGACAACAGTGATGAGGTGAGTGTAGCAACAGCCTGACCTGTAGAAGCTGCCACCAGTTCTGCTGTGTGAGTCATTTTCTGTAGTGGACTCTGGTACAAGTCCAGGTCATTGATGACAGATTGCCTATGAACCATCAGAGAAGACTTAGACCGGTGCCTAGGAGGGAGCTCAGAGGATTCTGTTGTAGAATACTCTGAACTGGAAGATAGAGAGTCTGCTTTCTTTCTTCTATGGCCCTTTCTTGCTTCGTTCATGTGTGCAGGAGTCCTTGTAGTTGTGTCAAGACTTGAATAGCCCGTGTGTAGTGGAGATGAAACTCTCTGTTTGCTCTCATACTGGAAAGGAGTTGAAGGAAGCAGAGGCAGCTTTCTTTGGTCTTTAGAATTTGACTGTAAACTAGTATATGGGGAGCATTGAATGGAGAAGCTTTAGGGTCTTCTCTTTGAATATGACTATACCTCAGTCCACTAGGCATTTCAATACGGCTATGCACGGGAGAAGTTCCTTCTCTATCTTCCAACCTCAGTCTTGCATCCAGTTGACCTAGCCACTCTCTGTGCTATAAGTTCTGCCTCCTTCAACACAGAGGGACCTTCAACATGTCTGACTCCAGATGTCTGTTCCAAAGCTTCTTTTGTAGACTTGGCAACCCGCTGAGCTGTTTCCTTGACTCGGCTCAGGGAGTTGTTCCCTGAAGTTTCAAGATTTTGAACAGCTACTTTCACCTTTTCTTGTTCTTCTCTAATAGAATGGGCAACTCTCTGAGCAGTTGCTGTAAGTTCACTGGACCAGTTCAAGCTCTTACTTCCAGTCTCTTGCATTGTCACTTTCTCAAGCACTTCTCCAGTAGATTTAGCAACTCTCTTAGCTGTCAAGCTCACTTGGTTAGACAAGTCCAAACTTTGATCCTGTGCACTGGCTGATATTTCTTCCAGTACTTCTCCAGTTGACTTGGCCACTCTTTGAGCTGTGTCCATTAGTAGTGTTGACTTAGTAGTCTCTGTCAGTGAGTCATGTGAACTGCCCCTGGCCTCATGGTGCAGATTGTCACTAGCTTCATGATACAGACCAGTGCTCTGGTCTGGTTCTTTGTTGGGTTTCATTACCTAGAATAAAATATTATTATTATTATCATTATTATTATTTAATTTTTATTTAATTTTTTTGTTATTATTTTACAACCATGCTACAAAATATGAAGGGTGAATAAAGGACAAACTCTAAATATTAAAGAGCTAAAATGAAAAATAAAACATTCAAGTAATGTGAATACCATAGATGGTACCTCATGTCTAGAGGCTATAGAGTTGAACCACCTCTGTTTCAGCCATGTACTACAAAGTGTTTGCTTTGCATATATATTATATATAGCTATATAAATGAAACCCTTTACCATATCCGATATAACTTGATGACATGGATGCCTACCAGTATTGCTATACTGGAGTTTACCTCGACTAAAATTCACATGACACAAAATCCATTAACTTGCATGGTTGATAGACCTGTACCACAAACATTTGGGGCTTTTTTTCATTTCTTTTTTCATTAGTTATACGTACATGGAGCCATGTGGCAGCAATGCGACCCTAGCTCATTAGTTGTACATACATGGAGCCTGTGGCAGCCGTGAGCCTAGCTCATTAGTTGTACGTACATGGAGCCTGCGGCAGCGTGACCCTATCTCATTAGTTGTACTACATGGAGCCTGTGGCAGCCGTGACCCTAGTTCATTAGTTGTACGTACATGGAGCCTGTGGCAGCTGCGACACTAGCTCATTAGTTGTACATACATGGAGCCTGTGGTAGCCTTGACCCTAGCTCATTAGTTGTACGTACATGGAGCCTGTGGCAGCGTGACCCTAGCTCATTAGTTGTACGTACATGGAGCCTGTGGCAGCGTGACCCTAGCTCATTAGTTGTACATACATGGAGCCTGTGGTAGCCTTGACCCTAGCTCATTAGTTGTACGTACATGGAGCCTGTGGCAGCGTGACCCTAGCTCATTAGTTGTACGTACATGGAGCCTGTGGCAGCGTGACCCTAGCTCATTAGTTGTACTACATGGAGCCTGTGGCAGCGTGACCCTAGCTCATTAGTCGTACGTACATGGAGCCTGTGGCAGTCGTGACCCTAGCTCATTTGTTGTACGTACATGGAGCCTGTGGCAGCCATGACCCTAGCTCATTAGTTGTACATACATGGAGCCTGTGGCAGCCGTGACCCTAGCTCATTAGTTGTACATACATGGAGCCTGTGGCAGCCATGACCCTAGCTCATTAGTTGTACGTACATGGAGCCTGTGGCAGCGTGACCCTAGCTCATTAGTTTTACGTACATGGAGCCTGTGGCAGCATGACCCTAGCTCATTCGACTCCTTTTTATTTGATGTAAACATACTTTACATTGAACCGTTTTACTCAGTAACTGTATCTACTTGCCATATAAACTTGATTTTTATATAATCATTGTTTAAGTACAACACGAATAAATAAGTATCATTTAACCCTTTCATCTACATATTTATGACGACCAGTTGTGTAACATGAAATAGTTTGAATATATTATTTATTTCTTATCTGTAAAAACATTTAGCAAGAGATGAAAGTTTAAAACAAGACTTAAGTATTCACCATTATGCAAATAAAAATTATACTAGTCTGCATAGAGAAGAGCTAAAAATTCAAACATACCAACTGAAGCCCAAATTCCGACAACCTCAGAACTGCTTACCACATTTACTGGATCTGAGCTTCTGAACGTCATACCTTAAAAAAATTTGGAAAGACAGACAAACAGCTAAGCATTCCATTCACTAATTTATTTTTTTTATTGTAAAGAAACACTTAAATACCACTTCTCTCATTTCAATTATTCATTACAGGAAGTATTATATCACAACATATAAACTAAAAAATGGAACGTTATATAGCGGAGAATTGCCGACCGAACCCAGAGCACTGTACGGTGTTATTGGCATTTAAAGAATTGAAACCAGATAACTCTAACGCAGCTTGCAGATGGTTTTAAAACTTAGCACTCAAAGTGTTGTTTTAATCGAAATAGTTACATACTGCAGGGAAAGTGGCTGCTAGGCAAGTAACACATTAATAATGATGAGATGAACCGCCATTCTGTGTGAAACGAGCGAGCTCAGTTGATGATGCTTTACAGTAATTAATGACTTCAGTGTTTTTGTAAATATCTTCTTTGTTCTCTTCCAGTAATAGACAACTGTATAGTAAAACAAGACGCCACAACTCAAGTAAGCCAACTTCCCTGCTATCAGAGATAAGCACTTTTAGAAGGAAGCAGTATTGACTTTCAACTTTTTATTTGTTGTTTGTAGCTTATATTGTTGTTGTTGTTCTTTACTATTGCAATTAATTGCCAACACTCCAACTTATACACATATCCAAACTTCAAGTGATGTCATTGTATAGTAGACTAGTGTATATAGTAGCTAGGTGTGAAGAAAGTTGGTCAGATGAGGAAGCCAGAGTGACCACTAACACCAACCTCTCCAGCTGGTATTCAATAGGTACATACACGTGTGCGGTATTTCACGGGAATGAAATGACATCAGCTGCTGGAACACACCCTGTTCTATTCACACATGAATATCACCAGTATAGCCTAATAATTAATGGTCTTCCTTTCCTGCATAATGAGAGGAGTGGATGAGAGGGGCTAATATTGTTTTGACCACATGCGACGTCCTTGCTTACTGCTTTGTAACAATGAACTAGCTACCATCCTACTATTACCTCATAATAACAACATTAAATAATAATAATAACAAATAATAATAAAAAATAATAATAATGATGTATTCTCTCTTTTTCACAGGCATTTTTTAACAATACAAAAAAATGTTTGGCTACCACCATTTTCTCATGCATTTCACTCCCTTGTCATTTCTCATTCAAACTACTACAACCAGAGCCACCATAGATCAGAAATTTACAGTATTTAAATAAAGATGACTTTTAGTTTTATTATGAAGAAACTAGGCTTCATTAAATTCTTGTCCAAATTACACTTTTAGTCATGAAGACATAACTAGTAAGTGTATATTTGTTTCATGTAGCTAACGACATTGAAGGAAGATAGCTGATTGTGAATTCTAGATGTTAGAGCTGGATAAAAGAAAGAAAGTTTTGTGAATGATAGGGACAAAATTACATTTGTTAAGTTCAAATCACAATTACTCATATGCTGCTTTCTGTATGCGGGGTGATAGTTTCATTGTATTGATTTTTTTCTGTGTACACAGCAATCCTTTGACATCAAAATTATATATACTGTTAGAAGTTGTGAATAGATGAGTTTCTATAATCAGAAGATATGAACAGATGTGTTTACATAATCACAAGTAGCTAATGAATGGATTGTTTTATCAAGCTGATTAAATAGAATTGAGAAACATACATTAGCTAGTTGGTATTACAGTCAATTGCATTTAAAGGTTAAAGTTCATTTAATTCATGAAATCCAGAGTAATAATTATCCAGTTAAAACCATACTTATTATCTAATTGATTTAGACAAGCAATCTAGTCAAAGAGTAGTCACCTACTTAGCACTGTGAAAAGAAATGCTATTAGCTATTACATTGAATACACACTGCATACAGTATTTTACCCTAACACATACAGTCCAAATAATAGTCTACCTACTAAGCACCACTGTGCCACACAACATAGTGCATTAATCCTAATAATGTTGGGAGCTTCAAATTTGTACTAACATCTTGCATTACAGGAGAATTCCGATGTTAATGATACTTGTCTGTTTTTGAAAAGATGAGATGATACCTATTATTTGTTAATTTTTATGGGTGCTTCTAAATGATGTTTGCATGGAAGGTAGACAAGTTCGTCTGCCCGGAATTCAAGTTATTAACATTAAATTTGCTATTGACAATGTTGCAGGAGCTAATGCTACACTGAGTTCAGCCTTAACATCACACTAGAAAACTTCCCTCCCCCCACCTCGTAACCCCAGATAGAACCCTGACCATAGAGTTATGTATAGCTACTTGCTTTACTTCAAATTACATGACATGAAATTGAAGTTGTTTTGCTCTTGTTTACCAAGCATTTATAATAATATTATAAATCTGTGCACAATCTGCTTTTAAGATTAGCAAAAAAGTAGAATATATGTCAGAGCTTGATTGGGGAGTGGCACTTTTCTTTCCCAAAATTGTGCCTATATTCTGTTTACAACTTCATGTTCTCTTGCCAATAATAGTTGTATTAGTGTTGGTACTTCTCTTAATCATTAGAATCTGTACGACATCATTGCCAAGGGCAGTCAGAGCTCCATGGCTCATCTAATCAATGTTCTACTGCCATCAGTTATATTAAGTTTCCCTCTGTCAAATGCTGTGACCATTGGATTGGAAGGAAGTAGGAGGATGCTGGTACCTGAAGCAATTGGAAACAAGCTTCTATGTGCTAGTGTGATGGATAACAGTCCCTCTCACTATGCAGCAAATATAGACATTGCCTATCAAGATCGTAGTGCTTATGGTAAGATGGACTGGATTACACTGTGCACAAGATTAATTTTGTACATGCTAGAGACTACCTCCCATAGATTGTACACTGCTAGTCTCTTACTAGTTGAATGACCCAGTTAGTTCTGACAACCTCTGATCTTACATTATTTTGCTACCTAAACACACACTCTTGACTTTAACTCGTGCTAGTGGGCTTCCAAATGACATCAGCATGCACATTAGCAAAAGGGACACACAATTAGATCAATATCTCAACCCATGAAACATATTATTGTGCTTGTAGGAAATATTGACTATGAAGAAACACCTCACCATTTTCTGTTTACTCCTAACAGCTCAAGGCACTGTTTCAATTTAACCATCATAAACGATGACAACTATGAAGTGAGAGAGGAGTTTTATGTGAACCTGACTACCACTGATAACATGGTCACGCTATCTCCTAACTTCTTTGTCATAGTCCTGGATGATGATGAGAGTGAGTTTGATAATTGGTTGCCAGTTGAGATTTTTGCTTGAAAGAATTAAGTTCCTTTCTCTCTTCTCCTATTGTTTTTTATACCTCAAGGAGCATAAGCTAGAGTATACTGTCTTGAAAGACCAATTGACTCAAACTATTTTGCTAACACACAGCGGTATTTAGAGTAACAATTATTCAGGAATTTGATTAGTTGGAAATTATTTCAAAGTTGTGAAGATTCCTATTGTAGCTTTTTTAATATGTCAGCATACTTTTGGTAACTATATGGTTAAAACCTCATGGCCTTGTTACTTATGCACACAATTTGAATGTAGTTATAAAAAGTGAACTAATAGTAATTGGTCAGCATGAAAGGCAAACCTTTACTGTTACAAATAGGAGTTGCCATAGGATGGGAGCAATCTTCTTACACTGTTAGAGAAGGAGATGGACAGCTTAGGGTATGTGTCACACTCACTGTGTATCTAGAGTCTGTCTTGCAACAATCGTCAATCAGAGCAGTAGAAGGAACAGCCATCAGAGGCAAAGGTAAAAATCTAACTAGTATATTAACTTCTAATACATTCTCATTAAACTATTTCAGATTTCAGTTTTCCTGACGATGTTCTCATTTTTCCTAAAACCAGCAACTCTAGCAGCAAGAAATGTTATACTGTAACTCTTATAAAAGATATTGAGTACGAAGAAGTGAAGAATTTTACAATATTTATTGTTAATAATGGACTTCAGAGATTGACAAGAGATCCTCAGACAACAACCATTGTCATCACCGACTACAATGGTTTGTTTATAGCTACATTATATACCTAATTCAAACACATTTTAACATAAGTGCATCATAGTATATGGCATAAGTAAGTCAAGTGTTAGTGTGTATTCCAGCTGTTTTATCAAGAGCTTTAGCTCCATTGCTGCAAATTTACTACTGGAACTTTCTATATTTTGTTTAGTCATAACAGAACAGCAACCTTCAAGTCTCTGTGATGGTGTTAATAACCTCATTCATTTCTCTGCGACCTGTAGTATCAACTCAAATACCTGTGATATCTTAACTTGTTCCACAAGTGACTGGAGTCTGTCTCTGTCCATTGATGGCTGCAACAGAGAGGTGACATTGAATGTGACAGATTACGATGAGGAGGAGGTCTCCGAAACATTCACATCTCAAATATACGCACAAGAGTTAAACCACACCCACAACAACCAGACTGGAATCATCAGTTTGACTACTCGAGTCGTGCCAAATGAACAGAAATTGTTTTATTTACTCACGATAGAATCAGTGTTGTTCAATCTCTCCTTCCCAACAACTGCTATTCCAGTAGAATGTTTCCTTCAAGGTATTTAATAGCTGTATAAAATTACTGCAGAATTGTGAGGGGAGTGTCTTATGTTACATTGGTAATCTTGGTATTGACATAGTACTAGTGATGTACTTCAGCATAAATGTCGAGCAAGCCATTGTGCACAAGTAATCCAAGACATTATTTTAAAATCATTCTGAAATTACATAAGGGAAGGGTTTAATGCCATAGTAATCACTCACAGCAAGGTTTTGGGACTTGAAAAAGCAAGCATTTCAAAGGAATTATTTATTGTACTGTCTAGAGCCTAACCCTATATAAGAGTAGATTACTAATGAAATAAACTGGGAGGAAGCCTATAAAGCAAAGGCAGTTCATATATTTATTGTTTGCTTTAAAATATTCTTAGCTTGGCTAAACAGCAGATGTAACACACAACACTCTCAAACACACGTGTTCACTGGATATACCAACACAATAATTACATTGTAATATTCTTTTGGTGACTTAACATAATGGGCAATAGATTTTTCAAGTAAGAACAGCTATGACAAACAGTGCATTAACCAAGATAATGTACCACCACCACTAATTCAACTCCAATAAATTTGTAAGACCTAGCTGGGTGGGGTCCTGTAGCATTCAGATCATTATTTAGAAGCAGCCTAAGGTAAACAATTTATAATTCGGGAAGCATTGTTAACAAAACATTCTGTTTATAAATACCTTAATCTCACTCCCATCTTATCACTGTCGCTACTTTCAGTTTAGTATTTACGTATATTCTTGTGATCATGCCTTTGACCATCCTCTTAAAATCTTGTCAATGTAATTTGACAGCTCCATTTGTACTCTTCATCCTATACAAACTTCAGCCCCAAGAAATAGTGTTCTTTCCCAAGATGTTCATGTTTCTAGTCAATCCTTCTAGCTTCACTTTATTAGTTGTTACTTCCTTGTTAAACTACTACCCTCTCTTAATGCCACAGTGTGCATAAAGAAAGTCAAGTGGTTGATAACTGTGTCAACAAACATACTATGTAGTCTGGGTTTTAAATGTCAAGTGGTCATGTATCCCAGACACGCAAAATAATGACTTCCTTATTATTCTTTTCTTTAAAAAAGCAGCTGTAAGTAGCTAGTGTCATGCCCACGAATAATGACACTTCAACATCTTGTGAATACTATCTGCACTTCAATAACTATGCCATTCAAACTCATCATTAAACTCAGTGAGTGTGTGTATGTCTCATGCTCACGTATGATGCTACCTATGAGTCCCCACAATCAAATTGCCAGGATGTATTCAATTACCCTATAACCTACGGCATTAATCAAACTGAGGGCTTGGCTGTATTTCAATTCATTGGCAAACACAGGGAAGCGAGACGCTATAAGAGGTGCACAAATTTGTGCAAATTGTCTATGTTATCTCTTGCTTACAGTCTTTAAAGCTTCTTAATATAGACATTCAACAGATAAAATGGTTTTCATTGTGCCTTTTGTTAGCAAGAATAATAAAACTTTGTTTAACATCTCATCCTTTAGGTCTTGATATTATCCCTTTTTAATACTTATTCTACTATTTCTATTCTTATATTCTTTAAATTTTTATTTGCTGTTTTCTTAGAACCCTCAATATCCTTTTCATAAAGACACTGAATCTGTGTAATTATCCAGAATTATTAGTCCAAACTCATTTTTTTAATATTTCAATTCTTATTTTCTTAATTTTATATAATATAATAAATTATTTACATGTGTTATTTCACTTTGAATAATGGCTACTATTAAACATACCCTGCTACCCTTAATCATTGGCACACTCACTCTAGTTTTATGCCACACCCACTTCCTGGCCTACCCAATTTTTTTGGAGTTCAAGCAGCCTGGTACTGTACAAGGGTAAAGAAATTATGTATGGTAATGAGAGAGGTCAAGTTGTGTAAAATTTTGTCTACACCTAGTATATTATTCTCAATAATTTTGGTTACCTGTTATAATTTAAAAGTATTATCAAGGCCTACATACCTATTACAGGAGTGATGGATGCAGACTCAAAGTGGGGGGGGGGGGGCACTATATACCACAAACCAATTTACTCTCATGAAAACCACTTATTTTTTTGTGAAAAATGTAACTTGACGTAACTAAGCTAAATACATAGTTTACCAATGCAATTCAGTGTTTATTTACATCATCCCTGTATTGTAGATAGTTGTTCACCTTTTAGTGGCATTCTGATGCAGTTGAAATATGTTCACCTTATAACCATATATTCTATATTGATGTCTACATTATGCTGACAAGAGGTCGTGCCAACTTTCTAACTTGAGTCCGCACCAATGCATTACAGTACAAAAGTTTATTTCTATCCATAGGCTAACCAGCTTTGCTAGTTGCTAAGACCAAACATTTTCACCAAGATTTATTAATTTCATCATTCTAATTATAATAATTATATGGTGAACTTTGAACTTTGGAATCAGCTGGCTTATTGTTATTTTGTTCATGGTATGCCTCATCAATTTATGCAACATGCACCTCATCACTTTCTGATGAACCAATTATCACCTATTCACTTTGCTGTGTAACACTAAACAGTCATAAATTGAGAACAGGGAAATTGCTATTGGATTCTCTCAGTTGGGGTTGCTAGAGGTAGCTAGAGCTAGCCAACTACTCCCACCTATCCCTCAGTACTCCCGAGAGTTCACATTTGGTGGCAGCATGGTGGGATCATGATCGATAGACTACAATCTGACCTAAGAGCCAGTGTACTTGTGAATGGCAACAAGGTCAGTGCAGCAAACATGTCCACCAACGATGGACCAGGCACTACAAAGCATGGAGAGAATGATGAAGTAACTGATGGATGACCGTCACAAATGAGAGCAAGAAATAGTGGAC